>R25__coassemble_816_pt1 | contig 17150 bp, 14 predicted proteins | sample R25__metabat2_low_PE_038 | metagenome-assembled genome bin R25
TCGTTTTTCAGAAGGTAATGGGTCACCACCGAACACTCTTTAGCGAAGCCCTACACATGGCTGTATTCACGACTGAAGAATGATTTCGGGATAAAAATCGGGAAATATGCGTTCGAATGGCCTGTATCTTTAAACATTTGGTCTAATTGACGCTGCATTTTCTCCCAAATCGCATACCCGTAGGGTTTAATCACCATACATCCGCGCACGGAGGAGTTCTCTGCCAAATCCGCCTTCTTCACAATGTCATTATACCACTGCGAATAATTCTCATCTCTTGTACAAAAATTTTTTGCCATAAAAACTGATATAAATTAACTTTTTAGTACTTTTGCCGTCTAATTAAAAATTAAGGTGCAAAAATAATAAAATAAGAGATAAGGAGGACACTATGAAAAAACAATTTTTAATCCTTGCATGCGCAACAATCTGCTTATTAACAGCTTGTTCCACTGCAAATTTCGCCTATTACGATGACATTTACTCATCATCGGGTGAAAAAAGTGCCCAAACAGTAACACCGGCTTCGCCTAAAACGGCACAGAACAACACTACCGTAGAAGCCGATTCCATCATTTATGAGACCGACGAGAACGGAAATCTGCTGCGCACATTGACCTACTATCCTGGCAGCAGCGAGCCGGTGGTCACCACCTACATGGAAGTGGCCGATGAGCAAGCGGCCACAACCGCATCCTACGGTTCCAGCGGAAGCTATTCTTATGATCCCGATGACTATTACGACTATAGCTACAGTTCCCGCATTCGTCGTTTCCATAACAATTATTACACCGGCTGGAGCTACTACGACCCGTATTTCACCAACATGTATTGGTACGACTATTGCCCATCCAGCTGGGGATTAAGCATTTACATGGGTTACAATTGGTGGTGGCCGAGCTATTATTACCGTCCCTACTACTATTCGCCCTATTGGTATGATTATGGTTTCCACTATGGATGGGGCTGGCACTACCCCTACCATCATCTGGCCTACATTGACCCTTGGTATCATTATCATCATCACGGCTGCGATCCAATTGACTACTACCACAACCACCACGACCAGAACCACAGCTATTATTATGGTCACCGCAACAACATCGGACCATCTGTGGGCAACGGCAGTGGACGCGGAGAACTTCCTGAAGACAACCACCATGGCGGGATTGCCGGTGGAGGATACGGCAACGGTGAAACCAACAACCACTATTCTGTAACCTCAACTCCTACCTCCTTCAACCAACGCTATGACAGACTTGCCAGCGGAACCACTGGGACAGGAAGCTCTTTCAACAATGGCGGCAGCAACACAATTACTCCGTCAACTCCCACAAACCCGACCAACCCGATCGTCACGGGTGCCCGCACAGAGGCTCCCGGTGCGAAAAAGCCCACGGATATCACCGCACAACCTGTCAATTCCGGTGTTTCGACACCTTCTACCAACAACTCCGGTGTCACAAGACCCGCTTCGGTCTCCAACGTGACTACTTCCAGGACAGAGGCACCGACCAATGTTGTTAAACCCACCACAGTCACCAGACCAAGCAGCGGTACGGTAACCCGCACCGTAGTAACGCCCTCCAGCGTGACCACCCGTCCCGCCACTATTACCAGACCCGCAACGACCACGAGACCTTCCTCTACGACAAGGCCCTCAACCTCAGTTCCGGCTTACTCCAACTCAAGATACGACAACACGCCGTCAGGGACTTCCAGCAGCAGACCTGCATACGAGAGACCTTCTTCCACCAACTCTTCCAGACCATCCGGCAGCCGTTCCAACTACAGCAGCCCGTCAAGCAACAGTCGTCCCAGCTACTCTGCTCCATCGAACAACAGCAGACCCTCGTACTCTGCTCCGTCAAGCAGCAGCAGGTCTTCGTACAGCGCTCCTTCAAGTAGCCGCTCCTCTTTCAACAGTTCGTCAAGCAGCAGCCGCTCCTATAGCAGCCCTTCAAGCTCGTCTCACAGCAGTTCTTCCAGTTCATCCCACAGCGGAAGAAGATAATTTTAATTCATAATTCATAATGCATAATGCATAATTTAAAACTATCAGGAATGAAAAGAATAGCAACATTGATTATCGTTATAATGGGTGTATTCGGCATGGCCAATGCACAAGGGGATTACGAGGCCTTCACCTTTTCGCAGGCTGACTACTTGGGCACGGCCCGCTTTATGGGTGCCGGCGGCGCATTTGGTGCGACAGGCGGTGATTTCTCCGCGCTCAGCACCAACCCCGCTTCCATCGGATTGTTCAAACGTCATGAGGTGACCATTACCCCGATGAACCTTTCTTTCAGATATTCAGACACTTACTATTACGGAGAAAAAAGCTCCGCTCGCAAGCCAAAATACACTGTTCCGCAATGCGGTATTGTGATGGCGCATGACATCCATCGTGAGAACAACTGGAAATCCTGGCAATTCGGTTTCGGCTACAACCGGCTTATGGACTTCAACAACACGTTGTTTCGCGCAAACGCCAATGTGAACAGCACTATTGCCGACGTGATTATTCCTCATGCCAACGGTATTGATTATAACAATCTTACAGGTGATGCTTCATTAGCATGGTTTGGTTTTCTCATTGACACACTGCCCGGCATTCACAACCAATATTACAGTTTCTACCACAACCATGACATTAACCAGGTGGCCTCAGTGATCAGAAGCGGTTCTGTTGACGAAATGCAGTTCTCTTTCGGAGGAAACTACAATGACCAAATCTACATCGGTGCCACACTCGGCTTCCCATTCCTGGATTTTACGGAAAAGACCACCTATTCAGAGACTCCGTCCGATGGAGAGCCCATCGCAGGTATCGATCACTACACGCTCTACACCACCCAGAAGAATACCGGAACCGGGGTCAACCTGAAATTGGGTATTATCTACCAGCCCGCCAGCTTCGTGCGCATTGGCGCCGCCTTCCACACCCCCACCTATTACTGGAAAATCAAGGACAATTTCTATCGCGAATTATCAACGCTGCTCTCCAATGGGACGAATTTGGATTACAGCTATAAGAATCTCAACAATTTCACGCTGACCACCCCGCTGAAGTTCAATGTGAGCGCTTCTTTCCTGATCAAAAAGAGAGCATTCATAGCAGCCGAGTACGAGTTCCAAGATTACGGAATGGCCGCCCTCTATAACGACAACTACGACTATGCCACCGAAAATGATGCCATCCGTGAAAAATTCGGTATTTCCCACAACATCCGAGTGGGCGGCGAAATCAACATCACCCAAGGTTTCGCACTTCGAGCCGGATATCGTCTGAGAACCACTCCCTACAAGCTGACAGATTCCCCGTATAACAACACCACGCATTTCGTTTCCGCAGGTGTTGGTTTCAGAGGCAAATTCGTGTTCGGCGACCTCGCCTATGTGCTGCGCATGAACAAAGACGCCTACTGGCTTTATGAAGCTACTGGCTCTCCATGCAATACTGTCTCCAACGTCCACAGTGTGGTGGCTACCATCGGATGCAAGTTCTAGACCTGAAACTTGAAACTTGAAACTTGAAACAACTCCTCATCATCATAACTTTTACAGTCGCCCTGGGCCTTGCCAATGCCCAGGAGCGACTTTTTTTTAATGTCCCCTCCGACGGAATCACCACCGACATACAGGGGAACGTTTTTCTCATTCATGGCTTCAATCTGGACATGCGCTCCGTTGATGGTACACGGCAACTGAACTACAGTGACGCTGCCTACGGCAGCATCTCATGTGTGGATGCCGGCATCGCTTCCAAAATTCTCGTCTTTTATCGGGAGAATGGAACTATTCTATTGTTGAACAGCGAGTTATCCCCTATCGGAAGTCCACTGAACTTACTTGACAAATCATTGACAACCGTTTCGCTGGCAGCCATGGGCAATCCCAACAAAATCGTACTATATGACGAAGCCAACCAGAATCTCATACTCACCGACCTCAATCTGAACATACTCAGCCAATCACACATCACCTTTCCCGGGAAGTTCCATCCGACAGACATGCAGGTAATTCCAGAACATCGGATTGCCCTGCTGGACACCCTTCATGGCATCTGCCTTTTCGACTTCTTCGGCACCTTTGAAAAGGAGATCCCGATTCCCGATGTGAAGGCCATGCAACTGATGAAAGATCAACTGATTTATCTGAAAAACAACAAATTATACCGATATAATCTTCCAACCACATCTTCACCGATGTCTATCGAAACCATAGACATCCAACTGCCAAACATCAAACATTTTCATTTCTTTCAAAACACCTTGTATTACATTGATGCCAACAACATTGCGCACATAATGAGGTAATTACCTATAGGAATATGCAATAAAAACTAGGGACGCGCCGAAGGCACGTCCCTACTTCATTTTTCAAACGACTGTCCTACGTCTTACTCGTGTTTATACACGGGCAGCGGCTGGTCGATCTGTTCGTTCCAAGGCAGGCCGTAACCGCCGATCTCGTTCATGAAGGGATCCGGATCAAACTGTTCGACATTGAAAACGCCCTTTCCCTGCCATTTTCCGGTGAGAATCATCTTCGCGCAGAGCATGGCGGGCACACCTGTGGTGTAGGAAACGGCCTGTGCGCCCACTTCCTTGAAACATTCGGCATGATCGCAGTTGTTCCAGACGTAGTAAGTGCGTTCCTTGCCATCCTTGATACCCTTGATCTGGCAGCCGATGGAGGTTTGTCCATGATAGCCCTCACCAAGAGAGGAAGGTTCCGGCAGCACCGCCTTCAGGAACTGCAACGGCACAATCTCCATGCCCTTGTAGTTGATCGGCTTGATGCTCGTCATGCCGATTTCCTGCAGCACGTTCAGCACGGTAAGATATTTTTGCCCAAAGGTCATCCAGAAGCGGGCACGCTTGATGGTCGGGTAGCTCTTCACAAGAGACTCAAGTTCTTCATGATAAAGCAGATACGATTCACGATCGCCGATATTCGGGTACTCTACAGGGCGATGGATTGACATCGGGTCAATCTCCACCCACTGACCATTCTCCCAATATTTGCCGCGTTGGGTGATCTCACGGATATTGATCTCGGGGTTAAAGTTGGTGGCGAACGCCTTGCCGTGGTCGCCGGCATTGCAATCCACGATATCGAGATAGTGCATTTCGTCGAAATAGTGTTTGGCAGCGTAGGCCGTGTAGATGCTGGTCACACCGGGGTCGAAGCCGCAGCCGAGGAGAGCCATGATACCGGCCTCTTTGAAACGGTCGTGGTAAGCCCACTGCCAACTGTATTCGAACTTCGCTTTGTCGCGGGGTTCATAGTTGGCGGTGTCCATGTAGTTGGTCTTTGTAGCGAGACAGGCGTCCATCAAGGGCAGATCCTGATAGGGCAGCGCCACGTTGATCAGCAAGTCGGGTTTGTAGCTTTCGAGCAGACGGATGGTCTCCTCTACGTTGTCGGCATCGACTTGGGCCGTCTGGATGCGGTTGCCGCCAATCTGCGCAGCGATGGCGTCGCATTTCGCCTTCGTACGCGAAGCCAGCATGATTTCGGTGAAAACTTCCGGTACGGAAGCGCATTTGTGAGCCACGACGGAACCAACGCCGCCCGCTCCGATGATGAGTACTTTTGCCATTTCTTTATTCTTTTGATGATTGATTCGGTTTGAAAGCGCAAAGATACAAATTTAATTGATAATGGATAATTGATAATGGAACACACACTAGTAGAGACAATGCATACATCGTCCCTACAACGTCCTGCGATAGGAACGGATTCCGTAAAGCGTCACCACCACGAAGCAGAGCAGCGGCAGTGCATAGCTGACGTTGACGGCGGGGTGGCCGAAGAGAGTGCCCTGGTCGATGATCATGCCCTGCAACGGAGGCATCAGCGCACCGCCGACGATGGCCATCACCAAGAATGCCGCACCGAGAGAGGAATCCTGCAGGGAAACGTTCTCCAACGCAATGCCGTAAATGGTCGGGAACATCAGACTCATGAAAATGCTGATGCCCACCAAACAGTACAGACCGGGCATCCCGACGATGAGCACTGCGCCCAATGCACAAAGCCCGGCTCCTATACCGAAGATAGCCAACAACTTACGACCGTTCACGTACTTCATCAGGAACGTGGAGATAAACCGCCCGCACAGGAACAGAATCATCGCCACGATGTTGTAGTTCTGCGCCGTGGCTTTGTTAATTCCCAAATTGTCAGCATATTGGATGATAAACGTCCATGTCATGATCTGAGCGGCCACATAGAAAACCTGCGTGAAAACTCCTTCGCGATATACTTTGTTGTGCCAAAGGTTGGAGAGCGTCTGGCGGACGCTGTTCTGCTTCTCGCCCGCACCAGTGGTGTCCGGCATCTTCACTAACGCGATGACGATGAACATGATGAGCACGATGAGTCCGATGGCCACGTAAGGGTCACGGATGACGGCCAAGTCATGGAGTCGTATGGAGGCCTTCTCAGCTTCCGAAAGGGTTGGGAAAATGATGTTGCCGGCCGCGTCGCGCTGGTCGGAGAGCAGGTTGGGCAGCACGATGAGCGAGGCCACCGACATACCGCAGAGAGAGCCCATCGGGTTGAACGACTGTGCGAGGTTCAGCCGGCGCGTAGCGTTCTCCTTGCGTCCGAGCGAAAGGATGAAGGGACTGGCAGTAGTTTCGAGGAACGCCAAGCCGAAGGTGAGGATGTAGAGTGAAAAGCAGAAGTAGGAGAATTTCTGGTAGTTAGCCGCCGGGATGAAGAGGAAAGCGCCCACGGCGTAGAGGGCGAGGCCGAGCAGGATGCCCTTCTTGTAGGAGAATTTCCGGATGAAGAGGGCGGCCGGGATGGCCATCGTGGCATAGCCGCCGTAGAAGGCGAACTGCACGAGAGAGGCCTTTGCCGCACACAGCTCCATCACCGTCTGGAAGGCCGCCACCATCGGATTGGTAATATCGTTGGCGAAGCCCCACAGCGCAAAAAGTGAGGTAATGAGAATGAATGGGAGCAGATACTGCCGCTCCACAAGCTTCAAATTGTTGGTTTTCAAAGGATTGTTATCGCTCATAAAAACATTCTAATTCGTGAATAAGGTGTGGCAAAGGTACAAAATAACCCCATACACACGAATAGAAACGTTTTTGTTGCCGAAGAGACGTTGCGCAAATTCTCTACAGCCGTCCTTCTCCCATCGCTCGCAACTGCCCCATCACGTTTCCCACCGCTGTGGCCTCTACATCGCCGGTGGTGACCTTCAGCCCAGTGGCTTGGGCCGTAAGCTCGTTCAGCAGGGTGTTCTGCGAGCCGCCGCCAATGATGTGCAGCCGCCGGACGGGGTTATCCAGCATCGTGTTCAGTTTACGGATGGCAGTGGCGTAGCGCTTCGCCAAGCTCTCCAGGACGCAACGGACGGTCTCGCCGCGCGTAAGTTCGCGCCCAACTGCAGCGAAGATGGCCTTCTGCATGGACTCCGGCGCGGAAAACGCGCTGTCGTCCACGTCGATGAGCGGAGAATCCTGTACTTTCCGCGCCTCAGCGGTCATAACAGCCCAGTCGTTGGTGTGCCACTCCTTGGCCAGCTGCTGCAGAATCCAGAGTCCAGTGATATTGCTCAGAAAGGTGATCTTGCCGTCGGCGCCACCCTCGTTGGTGAAGCCCGCTTCGCAGGCCTCCGGGGTCAGGATCGGCTCGTTCACCGTCACGCCAAGCAGACTCCATGTGCCAGAGGAGATCCAAGCAGCGGGCTCGTCGAGTTCGGGGATGCTCATGACGGCCGAAGCCGTGTCGTGACTGGCCACGGCGACGACTTTCACCGTCGGGGCGAGTCCCGTCTCCTCCGCGATGTGCGGCAGGATGGGACCGCGCACAGTGCCGGGCATCACAATCGGTCCGAACAGTGAACGAGGCAGCCCCGCATCATCAATGAGTTCCCAGTCCCAGCCGCGGGTGCGGGCGTTGAGCAGCTCGCTTGTGGAGGCGATGGTGTATTCGTTGTTGGCGACGCCGGTGAGGTAGTAGCTGAAGAGGTCGGGCATGAAGAGGAGGGTGGCTTCGCTTGGAAGCGAAGACTCCTTGAGGGCCAGCAGTTGGAACAGCGTGTTGATCTCCATCACCTGTGTGCCGTTATGGGCGTAATGCTCGTGGCGGTCGCGGGTGGCGAAATAGCGTTCGGGGAGGCCTTTCGTGCGCGCATCGCGGTAGCAGACGGGCAAACCGAGGAGGTGTCCCTGTCGGTCAATGAGGCCGAAATCGACGCCCCACGTGTCGATGCCGATGGAGACGATACTGCTGCCGTACCATTCGGCGGCCTTGCGCAGCCCGTCTTTCATATCCTGAAACAGTGCGGGGAAGTCCCAGTAGAGGGTGTCGCCGAGGCGCACTTGGCGATTCTGGAAGCGGTGAATCTCTTCGAGACGTACTTTCCCCTCTTCCAGCCATCCGGCCATCACGCGGCCGCTGCCGCCGCCGAAGTCACATGCAAGGTGGATTTTCATAATGGTTATTGGTTATGGGTTATGGGTTATTGAAGCTGGGGTTAGAGTTATGAGGTTAGAGGGTTAGAAGGTTAGAGGATTAGAGGGTTAGAGGGTTAAAGTTTAAGGGTTAGGGGTTAGGGGCAGACTCATATTGTAACTTTTTTCCAGTATTCAAGCCGCAAAGATACAACTTTTTCCAGCCTTTAAGACAGCAGCGAACAACTTTTTCCAGCGCAAGCGCGACAGCCCCAAAAAAACCATAAACCATAACCATTAACCACGTAACGGAAAAAACACTACCTTTGCGCGTCGATTTGCAGCGTTCGGCGCGGGGACGCGACTCGTCACGCCCGCACTCGGCAAGGAGTTGGCAAGGAGTTGGCAAGGAGCAGAGAGCTATCAAGGAGCAAGCAGGGTCGGTATTTCTTCGCAATTTCTTCGCGAGTTCTCCGTGAGTTCTGCGTAAATTTACGGAGAACTCACGGAGAACTTACCCAGAACTCACGAACAAATATCAAGGCTGGTAGCTTTCATATACATGGCAAGTCCTTGGTAAGTCCTTGCCTGGAACGAGGCTGTGAGGGGACAAGGCGTCCGACAATTGGTAAGAACAACAAAAAAAAGATATGCGTTATGAAAATCAAAAAGACTATTGGAACAGAGATAATAGGCAAGATACCTTCTCTTGGGATAACCAAATACATTCGGGAAGGGTCGGTTGTTACGCGCAAGTCCTTTTCTGAAGGCAGGCGCAGCAACACGAGCAAGCAGTTCAGCCAACGACAGCGCATGCGTCACAGCAGCGCTCTGTGGAATGCGTTGTCCCCCTGCCGCCCCTTTTTCACTGGAAAAGGCTCAGCCCGCCACCAGTTCATCTCCTTAGCACTCCAGCTGCCTGCGGTGTTCGTGCCCAAGAACGATAACATCACCCTGCTGATTCCCGGCATCCCCGTGAGCAGCGGGACATTGCAGCCCGTCGGGCAACAGCTCGGCACGGTGGACGGGACCCCCGCCCTCGTCACCGACCTCAAGGCCGGCAACCTCCACCCCTACGCGGCGTTCCTGCTCTATACCGCGGAACAACTGTTCTACAGCACAGACCGCCCATACGTGAAGTTCCACGTCCGCGAGGTGAGATTGGACGAATTTGTCTCCGCGGACGGGTGCCTGGCCTTGAAGGACTACGCCTTCGCCGACGAGAAGAAAGGATGGGCCCTGGTGCAACTCATCGGCAAAAACTGCTCGACGCAGAGCATCATCACCCGCTGCACCCTTTACGAGCGCTTCACCACCGAGGAGGCCCTGCAAACCGCCGCCAAGAGCTACGGCGGACTGCGGTGAGAAGGCTGCGCCTCCCCCAACGGGCAGAGCACTCTAAAAGGTGAGAAAAATCTGACATTGAAAACGCTGCGCAAACTGGAGCGGGCTTTGAACGTTCCTATTATGCGAAAGGTTTTCCGCATAACGGCCCCCTTTCTACTTCAAAAAGTGCCGCTCTAACGCATCGACCTCCTCTTCGGTGAGGACGGCAGGGTGCATGTCGGCGAGGACGCAGATACGGCAGGCCATCTCGAAGAACATGGCCCGCTGGATCACGTCGTCGAAATCCTTGCCGCAGACCACCTGCCCGTGCTTGAGCATCAGGGCCGAATTCCTCTCCTTCAGTGCATTGACCACCGCCTCGGCTAATTCAGGACTGCCTGGACGGAAGAAGGAGATTTCGGGGATTACGCGCCCGACGTGCAGCGGAATCTCCGCCGTGACGTTGTAGCTTTTCGGGCGCACCTCCGAACAGGCCACCTGCGTGGCGTAGGGCGACTGGAAGTGGAGCACCACCCCCACGTCCTCGCGCTGGCGCATCACGCCGAGATGGAAAACGCTCTCCATGGAGGGTTTCACGCCATTGAGAACTTCACCGGTGGCCACGTCGCAAACGGAGACCTGGTCGGGACGCAGGGAGGGCACCCACGAGCCGGTGCCGCTGATGAGGGCTTTGTCGCCGATTCTCCAGCTCAGGTTCCCGCTGGAGCAAATCGTGAGCCCAAGCTCCCCTACCCGGTGCGCCTGAGCCACGAATTCTTGGATATGTTTGTCGGTAATCATCACTTTGATTTTGACTAATTGATGAATCGTGATTCTTTAGATTCATATCACTCCTACCAAGCTCTTGTCCCTATCGGGACTGCTCAAGGAATTACCCCTCTTCACTGATCACCAATTACTAACTACTAACTACTAACTACTAACTGCTAACTATTTGTACGTTGGTCCGAAGTTCTCGCACGCCCGGAAGTCCGCGCCCTCCTTGTCCATGCCGAAGGCGTTCCAAGCCGCCGGACGGAAAATCTTATCGTCGGGGACGTTGTGCATGCAGACGGGGATGCGCAGCATGGAGCAGAGGGTGATCAAGTCGGCGCCGATGTGACCGTAGCTGATGGCCCCGTGGTTGGCACCCCAGCAGTTCATCACGCTATAGACGTCCTTGAAGCAGTCTCTCGTCGGGTCAAGGCGCGGCACAAACCACGTGGTGGGCCAGGTCGGGTCGGTGCGCATGTCGAGCACCTTGTGGATTTCGGGGTCAATATCGACAGTCCAGCCCTCCGCAAGTTGGAACACGGGGCCGAGCCCCTTCACGAGGTTGAGGCGCATCATCGTGACGGGCATGCCACCGCGGGTGAGGAAGTTGCTGGAGAAGCCGCCACCGCGGAAATAGTCCCGGTCGGCGGGCATCCAATGGGTGTGCGCCAGAATCTCTTTCTGATCCTCATCGGTCAAATCCCACCACTGCTTCATCGTCGGATTACCCTCTGCGTCAGTGGCGTAACCGTTGCCATCCAACGTGGTGGCACCGGAGTTGATGAGGTGGATGATGCCGTTGGCGGCCCTACCGGTGAGCTCCTTGCCGGTGACGCGCTTCACCGCCTCAGGACTCCAGTAGGTGCGCACGTCGCTGAAGATCTGGGCGCGCTGGGTCAGCAGGTGACCGAAGAGCATGGCCGTTCCGTTGAGTGCATCGTTCTCGGTGGCGAGAACCACCGCCTCGCGTTTGCCGTTCCAGTCGAACTGTGTGTTGAGGAGTGCCTCCACGAAATCACCGTTGGGCTTCCAGTCGGTCCACTGCCGTTGTCCTTGGAAACCGCCCGCGATGGCGTTGTGCCCGAGCGCTTCCTCTTTGAACCCCATCTCGCGGAGTTTCGGGTTGCCGTGCATCAGGTCGCGCATGATGAGGTACATCTTCGTCACGAACTCCCAATCCTGGTCTTTCTCTTCGCGTGATTTTTGCTTTTCGGGACGGTTTTTGTCCCATCCCTCGTTCACTTTGCAGTATTTCGTCACCCATTCGAAGGCCTTCGCGTATTCTTCCTTGTCGTAAATCCCCTCGTCCATGCGACGCAGGATTTCGGTTTCATCGACCTGTTCGTTGCGCATTCCGAGGTATTCCTGGTAGAAGTCGGGGTTGACGATGCTGCCGGCGATGCCCATGGCGACGCTGCCGAAGGAAAGGTAGCTCTTGCCGCGCATGGTGGCCATCGCCATGGCGGCGCGTGCCCAGCGGAGGATCTTCTCGGCCACATCGGCGGGGATGGTGTTGTCGGCGAGGTCCTGCACGTCATGGCCGTAGATTCCGAAGGCGGGCAGTCCTTTCTGGGCGTGTGCGGCGAGCACAGCGGCGAGGTAGACTGCTCCGGGACGCTCGGTGCCGTTAAAGCCCCATACTGCCTTGGGCCAGTGCGGGTGCATGTCCATGGTCTCGCTACCGTAGCACCAGCAGGAGGTCACCGTGATGGTGGCGCCAACGCCCTCGCGCTCGAACTTCTCCTGACAGGCGGCGGTCTCCGCCACGCGCCCGATGGTGCTGTCGGCGATGACACACTCCACGGGAGAACCGTCACCATTACGTAAATTATTGCTAATCAACTCTGCCACTGCATGTGCCAAAGCCATTGTCTTCTCTTCAAGACTTTCTCTAACACCGCCCTGACGACCGTCGATGGTGGGGCGGATACCGATTTTGGGATACATATATTATATGGTGGACTTCAGAATGATTTCCGTTAAACATAGCCAACGCAAACAATGCGAAGTCCTTTAACATTATTTGCTGAAGACTACGCGGCAAACATACACAAAATATCGTTGTCTATGACCGAAAAATCGTATTTTTGCCACTCTGAAAAAATCAAGAATCGTATGAGACGAAACAAGCTATCCATCATCTGCATCTTATTGGTTTTATGCATAATACTCCCTGGATGCACAAAGAAAAACAAATCCGTAGAGGTCGCCAAACCCAAGCTGACCGAAGAACAGGTGAAAACTGCCAAAAACATTGATATCAACATATCACGGTATGAGCAGGATCTGTTCAATATGGACACCCGAAACATGGCCGCCGGATTTAAGGCTTTGTATGGCAAATATCCGGAGAACATTATCGCCAACGGTGCGTGGAACAACACCGCGATGCTCCAGTCCATCAAAGGATTCGTCAGCGACCCTGTCATCAAAGAAATATACAAGGATACAGAGGCGAAATATGCGGATCTGTCAGACTTCGAAAACATAATCACCCCTGCGCTAACTCTATATCTCACCCATTTCCCGAATGAGAAGGTTCCCGATTTCTGTACCCTCGTGTCCGGCATTGATTTCCAAATGCCATCTGTTTTCGGCTACGAAAACACCATTTTCATCTGCCTTGACATGTATATGGGCAAGGGTTACAAACAATATGCGCAAGCTGGAATGCCAAAATACATCGCCGCACGATGCGAAAAAAAATATATGGCGACAGATTGCTTCTCAAAAGCATTGGTTTACAAACATCTTCCTGACAAAACACTTGTCACCCTTCTGGACAATATGATATATTCGGGAAAAAAGATGTTGTTCACCCAGACCATGTTCCCGAATGTGGAACCGCAAGATATTCTCGGATACACAAAAGAACAGTATAACTGGGCGGTATCACATGAGTCGTCAGTCTGGCATTATCTTGTTGAAAAGAATCTGGTTTATGACAAGAGTGAAGATGTCGCCCGCCGTATGGTGGATGAATCGCCCTTCACCCGCGATTTTGGCAACGATTCCCCCGGCAGGATCGGCGTATTCATCGGTTTTCAAATTGTCCAAAGTTACATGAAAACCCACCCGGGAACCACCCTGAAAGATCTGATGAAAATGACAGACAGCCAGAAAATCCTGAAAGAATCTGGCTACAAGCCCAAATAATCCGCTGATTTTCAAACTGTTGAATGTTTATTAACATTTTACATTTGATAAATATTTTTTTAACTATAAGAAATTCGCACAAATCGTTGTATTTTTGCCGTGAACTTCAAAACTTAATATTATGTCAGGTATTAACAAAGTAATCTTAGTGGGTCATTTAGGGAAAGACCCGGAAATCAGAACATTTGAGAACGGCAGCAAGAAAGCGAGTTTCTCGTTGGCGACGACCGAGTACCGAAAGGACAAGGACGGCAACCGCATTGAAATGACCGAGTGGCACAACATTGTAATGTGGCGCAACTTGGCGGAATTGGCGGAAAAGTATCTGTCCAAAGGCCGGCAAATCTATGTGGAGGGCCGTTTGCGCACCCGAAACTGGGATGACGCCAACGGGGTGAAGCATTACATCACGGAAGTGGAGGCCAACACCTTTACCTTCCTGTCGCCCAAGGAGAACAGCGGTCCGACCGTGACGCAGGTGCCGAACCAGACAGTTGTGGTGGCACCGCCGCCGCAACCGCAACCCGCCCCACCGGAGCCGAAGGTTCCAGAAGAGAATTTCTCGGACGACCTGCCCTTCTAACACTAAAAAATGCTTTTTGCATTTTGTGTTTCGTTTTCATGATTTTGTGACAAACGGCGGCCTAAAGACCGCCGTTTGTTATTATTGGGTTGTTATAGAATCGCTACGTTTTAACCGTTGGCATCGTAGAGACGCGCCGTTGGCATCGTCTCTACTGCAATTTCTCTTTCGCCAAGCGCATGGCTTCTGCAACGGCCGCCGCCACTCCGTCGGGGTTCTTGCCACCAGCCATGGCGAGGGTCGGGTGACCGCCGCCACCGCCTTGCATCAGTTTGCCGGCTGCACGTACCAACGTCGGAGCATCCACTTTGTCCGTGAGGTTCGTGCTGATAGCGACAGCCAAATTCGGTTTGCCGTCGTTCACGCTGCCCAAAACCACCACATGGTTGTCGCCCTCGCGCAACTGCAGGGCAACCTGCCGCAACATGTCGGCGGAGTAATCCGTGACTTTCGACATGTACAGCACGCCGTTGATATCCTCGGCATTTTCCATCAAGGATTTGCCGAACTCCAAAGCCATCTGGCGATCGATCTCCTCCATCTTCTTGCGCAATATCTGACAATCGTCTTGCAACTTCTGCACGGATTGCAGCAGATTGGTGGCATTCGTCATGGCCTTCAACTGCGCCAGGGTGTCCTGATCAGCATAAACCAGCTGCTCGGCAGCTTCACCAGTCACCGCTTCGATACGGCGCACGCCGGCGGCCACAGCGCCCTCAGACACAATCTTAAACAGCCCGATGTTGCCTGTTGCGGAAGTGTGCGTACCGCCACAAAGCTCCACTGCATCACCGAACTGGATCACGCGAACGGTCTTGCCGTACTTCTCGCCGAACAGAGCGATGGCGCCGCGCTCGCGAGCCTCTTCAATGGGCACATCGACAAACTCCTGCAACGGCAGGTTCTGGCGAATCATCGCGTTCACCATCTTCTCGGCAGCACGCAACTCCTCGTCCGTCACCTTGGCGAAGTGGGAGAAGTCGAAACGCAGACGGTCGGAAGCCACCATGGAACCCTTCTGCTCCACGTGCGTGCCCAGGACCGCGCGTAACGCGTGGTCGAGCAGGTGCGTGGCAGAGTGGTTGTTAGCCGTCTTCTGCCGTTTCACCTCATCGATGTGCGCGGTGAAATCCGCCGTCACATCGGCAGGGATCTTGTTGGCGTGGTGAATCACCAAGTTGTTCTCTTTCGTGGTGTTATAGATGTCCACTGTCTCCGTGCCATTGGTCAGCACACCGGTGTCACCTACCTGACCGCCCGACTCCGCGTAGAATGGGGTTTTGTCAAGGACAATCTGGAAGTAAGTCTTGTTTTTAGCGGTTACTTGTCTGTATTTCACAATCTTACAACGGCATTCCGCTTCTTTGTAACCGACAAACACAGTGGGGTTTTCCTGCGGAAGCAACTCCACCCAGTCGCCGGCGGAGATAGACGTGGCGGCGCGGGAACGCTCCTTCTGCTGACGCAAGCCCTCTGCGAAACCGTCCATATCGACGGTCAGATTCTTTTCAGAAGCCATCAGGCAGGTAAGGTCGATCGGGAAACCGTAAGTGTCGAACAATTCGAAAGCGAAATCACCGTCGATGACCGTCTTGCCGGCCATCTTCTTAACGTAGTTCTCGAACTTGAGGATGCCCGAGTCGAGGGTTTTGAGGAAAGAGGTCTCCTCCTCGCGGATAACATTCTCAATGAGCTGCTGCTGTGCCTTGATTTCCGGGAACTGGTGGCCCATCTGCGCCACGAGGTCAGCGACGAGCGCGTGCATAAAGGGCTCTTTGAAGTTGAGGAACGTGAAACCGTAACGGATAGCGCGGCGCAGAATGCGACGGATCACGTAGCCGGCTCCCGTGTTGGAAGGCAGCTGTCCGTCAGCGATGGCGAACGTGACGGCGCGCAAGTGGTCGGCCACCACGCGCAAGGCGACATCCACATCGTGCTTCTCGCCGTACTTCACCCCGGCATTCTGCGCAATCTTTTGGATAATCGGCTGGAAAACATCCGTGTCGTAGTTGGACTTTTTGTTCTGGACCGCCATGCAAAGACGCTCGAAACCCATGCCCGTATCAACGTGCTTGGCAGCCAACGGGTGCAACTCGCCGGAAACCACGCGGTTAAACTGCATAAACACGAGGTTCCAGATTTCAATAACGAGCGGATTGTCCTTGTTCACCAGCTCGGCACCGGGAACTTTGGCGCGTTCATCGTCGTCACGCAGGTCAATGTGGATTTCGGAGCATGGGCCGCAGGGACCGGTGTCGCCCATCTCCCAGAAATTGTCTTTCTTATTGCCCTTGAGGATTCGGTCTTCCGGAAGATACGCCTTCCAGAAATCGAAGGCTTCCTGATCAAAGGCGGTGCCATCCTTCTCGTCACCGGCGAAAACAGTGGCGTAGAGACGCGATTTGTCGAGTTTCATCACCTCGGTGAGGAACTCCCACGCATAGGCGATGGCCTCTTTCTTGAAGTAATCGCCGAACGACCAGTTACCCAACATTTCGAACATGGTGTGGTGGTAGGTGTCGCGACCGACCTCCTCAAGATCGTTATGCTTGCCGGAGACGCGGAGGCATTTCTGCGAATCGGCCACGCGGGGAAATTCGCGCGGGGTGTTGCCGAGGAAAATGTCCTTGAACTGGTTCATACCGGCATTGGTGAACATCAATGTCGGGTCATTCTTAATCACCATCGGTGCGGAGGGCACAATCTGGTGGCCTTTGGACTTGAAAAAGTCCAGAAAAGCGGAGCGTATTTCGTTGGATGTCATAATCGTGAAAAATTAAAGCGGCAAAAGTACAAAATAATTGAGAATGGAGGATGGGGAATTGAGAATTATCTACGGCAACCGCACCAAAATCAGCCACGCCCAGTAAATAAAGACTGCGCGGAAT
>R25__coassemble_874_pt1 | contig 16474 bp, 13 predicted proteins | sample R25__metabat2_low_PE_038 | metagenome-assembled genome bin R25
GGATGCAGACTTGCCTGAGGAGGAGAAGTTCCGGCAGATATACGCGTGGTTGCGGGAGGACGGAATTGATTTTGCTATTGGCTGTTAGCTTTTGGCTATTAGCCATTGGCAACTATCACCCCCAAACGTCTTAGATCTCAAGTCTTAAGTCCTAAGTCTTAACACAAATAAACCGCAGAGAATCAAAAAGCATCTCTGCGGTTTTGGTTTCCCGCGCCCCGGGATTAATGGCTATGAGATTGGAACGCGGTTTTCATAAGTCTTACGTTACTAGAACAATTGGATTCCGACTTCCCATTTCGGCAGGTCATTCGGATAGAGGTTCTTTTTCAACAAATTGGAGATGCGGTACTGCCCGTAGATGGCGAAGCGTCTCGTGATACCCACGCGCAAGCGGACACCGTAATCGAGCCGATTCATCTTATCAAGCATATATTCGGACTTCTCGTAGGTGAAAAACTCTTTGTCTCTGTTCCCGGCGAATTTATAGCGACCACCGGTGTTCCATTCGCCGAAAATGCCTGTATCCAAGTACCAATTTTCCATTGCGGTGTTGCCCAAGAAGAAACGTTGGAACAATTCAAGGTCGAACTTCGTCACTTTCAGGTTGTTTTTTCCCGTATGGATACCCTCCATCGTTGCCGGCATCATATCGGCTGTCAAAAGGAGGCGGTCCACGGCATACCAAGAAGAGCCGAATCCGATACGGAATCCCAGTCCATACACCCGTGCTAGCTTCCAGCTGTTGTCGAAAGCCACGGTCAGCGAACGGGATGCGCCGTTTTTGTCGCGCACGGGGCCCGCTCCCGGAGCTTGCCATTGCGTAGGAATCATGAACGAGGCGTTCAGCACGAAGCTGAATTTGTATTTTTCCAGAATCCCGCGTTTGTAGATATCGTTATCGGGCGTGTCGAAACGGCGGTTGCAGTTGGCTGAACGGGACTCCGCCGCCACCAGACTATCCACCTTGGGCAGCGTCTGCTGACCATAAAGATGTTTCAAATGCTGACCATCGCTCCAAATTTCCAATGTCTGCCCTTCTTTCAACCAATATTTGGGAAATTCCAACGATTGTCCTACATCGTCCACATTCCTTCCATTATACAACGTGGATTCACTGTATCGTTCTATTGTGCCGTCGCCATTCACAATCTTGAAGAAAATCTTGGATTCGGGGTCTTTTGAGGTGACGTAAATCGACTTTTCATTCTCATAGAGCGTCAGATTGTCCTTCACTTCGGGCTTTTCACCGAAGAAGTAGCCGGCTTGCGGCACGCCATAGCCGAACGCATAGTCGAAATAGGGATAGTGGTTGCCAGACTTCTCAATCTCGGTCTTCAGCTGCCAGGCGGTGTACTCGGGGTGCAACTGCTTGACGCATGCGGCGAAACCGGCCATCATCGGGGAGGAGAAGGAGGTGCCGGATGCCCGCGTGAAGTTGCCTTTGCTGCCAGCCACCAAGTTGTTTACGCCCATGGCGACCACGTTGGGTTTCATGCGACCGTCAGCCGTAGGACCGAACGAACTGAAACTGGCGATGACATCCAAACTTTTCACGGCACCCACCGACAAAATGCTGTCGGCATCGGCGGGGGTGATGAGCATTCTCCACTCACTGTCGTCACCTTCATTGCCCATGGAGTTGCACACCAAAATGCCCTTGCGGGCGGCGGTGTTGGCGGCCTTGGCCACCATCGAGGTCTTGCCGTCCATGTGCTTGAGCATATAGCGCTGTTTGCCGTAGCCGAGGGAACTGTTCACGATGTCGGCACCATTCTGGTCGGCCCATTCGAGCGCCTGCACCCACCAGACCTCCTCTTTTTTCGGCTCGGAAGCCACCTCGGTGCGGGCCAACAGGAACTGCGCATCGGGAGCCATGCCGAGGAGCTGGTTTCCGTATTTGCCCGCAATGCAGCTCAGCACCATGCGACCGTGCGAGTTGGCTTCATACACATTCTCTTTCTTCTTCACGAAGTTCCAAGTCTTGACAATCTGCTTGTTGTCGCGCAGATGCTGAAACGCGGGGTGGGTATCCACATCCGGGAAACCGGCGTCGAATATCGCCACACGCACGCCCTTGCCGCTGATGTCGTGCTGCTGGAACAACTCCCCGTGGTGGATACTGACCTGCTCCGTGGAGAGGGGGACCCTGTCTTCGGTGATTTGCTCTTCAGCGACTTCCATATCGCTGGCAATCAGCTGGATGCCCGCCACAAAGGGAAACTGCCGGATGATGGCAATCTGCTCCTCCGTGGCCATCACACCGGCCGCGTTGAGCCACCGCGATGTGCCCACCAGCTCCTCACAAGCGGTCTCCACCTGCGCGGCATAGTGGCTGTTCACAGGATAGTTGGTGATGTCATAGAGGTCTGCGCCACACTGCGCGTAACGCTCAATGGCTTTCGCATCAAAGTACTGATACGGATCGAATGTGGTGTTCTGCTTGTCCGTGAAGAACACCCAGTAGCTGTTCTGCGCGATTAGCTGACTTGCCAATGCACAGAAAATCAAGGTGATGATTGTTATTTTTTTCATATTGTAAGAAACTTTTTCAGTTAGTAGTTAGCAGCTAAATCGCGACTCAACTACTAACTACTAATTACTAATTACTAACTGCCATGATTTCCTCCATCGTGATTCCCAACAACCTCATGTTCTTCAGGAACTCCGGCACTTCCTCCTCCATGAATTCCTTCTTCCGGATGGCGTGGATTTTCTCGGGGGCGTCCTCATTGACGAAGAAGCCGATACCGCGTTTGTTGGTGATGATCTCCTGGTTCTGGAGACGTTCGTAGGAGCGCATGACGGTGTTGGGGTTCACCTCGAAGGCGACGGCCAGCTCGCGCACGGACTTGGCCCGCTCGCCCGGCTTCCACGCGCCCGACAAGATCTGCTCGAACACCCAGTTCTCGATCTGCCGGTAAATGGTTTGTGTGCTCTTGAAATCCATACTATGCCTCCGTTTCTCTCATTCTCAGAAAACTCATCGCGTAGAAATAGACGGTAATCGCGCACAAGACAGCGTACCGGAACCATTTCGATGAAGGAGATGTGACGTAACTTTCCGTCATGACGTAGTTACCGTGACGTATTTCCGCAGGAACCGTCATCCATACATTCAGAAATTCTGTAGCGGAGATGATGGCTTCTATACCCAAGAAAATCACAAAACTCACTAATATGATTTTCCAAGCCGGACTCTTTTTGAAGTAAATGGCCCCGAAGAAAACGACGGAAATAAGCATGACGAGTACCATGTATGACGAGCCGCTCGAAGGCCACAAAAGCGCTACCATCTCTTTGCAGCTATGGCTTAATTCAGGTGTGGTAAGTTTCAAAACGCCGTATCCTGCCAGTACGCCGATAGTCGCCGAAATAAAAATAAGAGACAAAAAATAGATATTTGTCAATAATATACCGGTAAGCACCTTTTCTCCATTTGTGGCGGGAACCATCAGATAATGGATTCGGCTGGACGGTTGATGCAGATTGCCAAACAGTCGGAGAGGGTAAATGACCATCAACGCCACTATGGCCGAATAGGCAACAACATGATCAAAGATTCTGAATGCCATACACAAAAATGCGAAGGCTGCGGCCAAACCAAAATTATAGAGGTCTTTCTGCCAATTTTCATAGAAATAGGCTCTTATCAGGTTTTTTATATTGTTGATATTCATAATATTACGGTTTTATTGGTGAGACGTTTCGGGTTGATTTTCGGAGGATTTTTCGTCTTGTAGAGACGCGCCATGGCACGTCTCTACAGAATCGACGTACGCATCCAAGTCATCCAAGGTGATCACCTGTGTCGAATCCTTTTCGATTTTCTCATATTTGATTCGGCCACTGCGGTAGCCGGTCTGGAAATCAATGGTATAACCAACGATTATGCCCAACACCAAAACTATGGCGGTGATGATTAAAATCTTATTCGTGTATTTTTTCATAATGCTCTGATTTTAAGGTTATTTGAATAATTCTGTAAATTCCTGCTTGTTTTGAACAGCGGCATTGAAGAGCAGTTCCAAATCAAGGGCGGAATCAATGTGGTTGACATTATCCTTTACCTGATAAATGCCACGCGGGCTCTCCTCGGTATAGAACACCTTGCCTTCTTCTGATTTTTCGTCATTCACATCGAACAGCAATTTGTCGGTGATGACGTCACCAGAAGCGTTGAGGATCATGCGGCCGTTGTCGAGGATGGAGACCGCATCGATGAGACTGTGCAGGTCGCGGACCTGGTGGGTGGAGATAATCACCGTCTTCTGCTCATCGGCGTAAGCAGCCATGATTTTGCGGAAGATGCTCTTGGTGGGGATGTCGAGACCGTTGGTGGGCTCATCCATGATGAGCAGCGGCACGTTGGTGGCCAGTGCGAACGCAATCATCACTTTCTTCTTCTGCCCGTGCGAGAACTTGTCGATGAAGCCCAGCATGTTGTCCATCTCCATCTCCCTTAGGTATTCCATGAACTGTTCATGGCTGAAGTTGGGATAGAACGGCGCGAAAGCGGCCTCGAACTGTTTGATTTTCAGATGAGGAACGTAAATCTCCTCTTGGAGGAAATAAATGTCGCTCAATTGTTGTGCTGTGCGTTTATGCGCGGGTTCACCGTCGATGAGGGCCTCGCCCGCCTGCGGGAACAACAGGCCGGTCATGATTTTCAACAGGGTAGTTTTGCCGGCACCGTTGCGGCCAAGCAATCCGTACAGGTGGCCGGGCTCCAACTGCCAATTCACCCCGTTGAATAACTTGCGGTTTTTGTCGTACCCGAATTCTACATTACTTAACTGTATCATATCGTTATTTTTTAATTAGTGTATTAGTGAACTAAAACACTGCAAAAGTAATACACTAATCAATACGATGAACACTTTTTGAAAAATTTTTTCTTTCTGATATTCAACACGTTATAAAAAACGGTCGGTTTTTGTTTTCAAAAAATGGTTAATTTTTCGCAGAAAATCGGGATTAATGACACAAAAACGTGTTTGTTTTTCATCGTCATTCATCGGTCTTCATCGTCATTCATTACAAAAATAGGGGCGTATGCGATACGCCCCTACGATTTTGTAATAAATAAATTCGTTAAATTCGCAAAATTCGCTGATTATTCGTCGGCTATTTGCCGTACGCCACCTCGAATTCCTCGTATCCTTCGATGATGTCGCCGACCTTGATATCGTTGCAACCATCGATGTTCAGACCGCAGTCCTGACCGGCAACCACCTCCTTGACATCGTCTTTGAAACGACGCAAAGAGCCGAGTTTACCCGTGTAGATAACAATACCGTCGCGGATAAGGCGAATCTTAGTGCTGCGTTGCAATTTTCCATCGAGAACAATACAGCCGGCCACGTTGCCAACCTTGGAAATGTGGAACACTTCACGAATCTCAATGTTGCAGACCACTTTTTCGCGAATCTCAGGCGAATGCATACCCGCGATAGCATCTTTAATCTCATTAATAGCGGTATATATAATAGAGTACGTACGGATATCGATTTGTTCGGCCTCGGCCATCTTACGGGCATTGGCTGACGGACGCACCTGGAAGGCCACGATAAGTGCATTGGAGGCGGTGGCCAGCATCACGTCGGTTTCGGTCACCTGACCCACAGACTTGTGGATGACGTTGACTTGAACCTGCTCGGTACTGAGTTTCAGCAACTCACCAGCCAAAGCTTCCACAGAACCATCGACATCACCCTTGACGATAATATTGAGTTCCTTGAAGTCACCAATAGCAATACGGCGTCCGATTTCTTCGAGTGTAACATGCTTTTGCGTGCGCAGACCCATTTCACGGGCGAGGCGAGCGCGTTTCGTGGCGATACCACGGGCTTCCTGTTCAGACTCGCAAACCTTGAATGTATCACCGGCCTGCGGGGCACCGTTGAGACCCAACAACAGCACGGGCTGTGCGGGACCGGCGGATTTCACGGGCTGATTACGTTCGTTAAACATGGCTTTCACCTTTCCGAAGCAGCTTCCTGCAAGAATCGGGTCACCCACGGAGAGTGTACCATTCTGCACGAGCACTTTCGCGACATAACCACGTCCTTTGTCCAAGGCGGACTCAATAACTGCACCCACACCAGGACGGTTCGGATTGGCCTTCAAATCAAGCAAATCAGCTTCTAACAGCACTTTTTCCAACAATTCTTGGACATTGGTACCATGTTTGGCGTCGATTTCCTGACATTGGTACTTGCCACCCCATTCTTCCACAAGGATGTTCATGTTGGCCAGTTCCTCACGGATTTTATCGGGATTGGCATTGGGTTTATCAATTTTGGTAATGGCGAACACCATCGGGACACCGGCAGCCTGGGCATGGTTGATTGCCTCGACCGTCTGCGGCATCACGGCATCATCAGCGGCGACCACGATGATACATAAGTCCGTGATCTTGGCACCGCGGGCACGCATAGCGGTAAACGCCTCGTGACCAGGAGTATCGAGGAAGGTGATTTTACGTCCATCGGGCAGACTCACTTCATAAGCACCGATGTGCTGAGTGATACCACCAGCCTCACCGGCAATCACATTGGTCTTGCGGATATAGTCCAACAAAGATGTTTTACCGTGGTCCACGTGACCCATGACCGTGATGATCGGGTGGCGGGGTTGCAAATCTTCGTCGCTATCGGTTTCCGCGTCATTCATATTCTCCTCTTCTTCCGCATCGATGAATTCCACATTGAAGCCGAATTCTTCAGCCAGCATGGCAATGTTTTCGGCGTCAAGTCGTTGGTTGATAGAGACAAAGAGTCCGATACTCATACATGTGGAGATAATCTTTGTCACATCCACATTCATCAAAGTGGCCAATTCATTAGCGGTAATGAACTCGGTCACGCGCAAGGTCTTCTGATCTTCAATAGCTTGAAGTTCTTGTTCCTCAATACGTTCGTGTATGAGTTGGCGTTTTTCTTTTCTACGTTTCGCTGCCGTTGTATTCTTTTTGGTGTTGCTTTCGAGACGCATTTTGGTCTCTTTAATACGGCGATGAATATCTTCGGCAGAAATTTCAACTTTTTCGGGTTCTTGTTTTTGCCGTTTCGTTTTGTCATCCTTTCCATTCGGGATATTGACAGCTTTTACCGGTTTTGCAACACGTTTTCTCTTCTTTTTCTTCTTATCCTGGCTGTCGCCATTACGTTGTTCCTCTTTTTTGCCGTTTTCCTTGTTGCTTTGGAGAAGAGACAAATCAATCGTTCCAAGAATTTTTGGACCTTTAAGCGGATTTACCACAGTTTTGATGTGTTCAGGAGCCTCTTGAACGGGAGTCGTGACTTCCGGTTCCTGTTTCACCTCTTCTTTCGGCGTTTCAACAATGACCTCCTTGGGTTGAGGTTTGGCTTGGGCTTTTTCTTTTTTCTGGGATTTTTTCTCCTTTGATGAGGCTTTTTTCTTGGGTTTTAACGCTTCCAGATCCATGGTTCCGATGATTGCCGGACCAGAAATATGGGCAACCGTCTCAATATGCTCGGGTTTTTCTTCCGTAGGCTGGGGTTCGATTTCCGGGGATATCGGTTCAGCCTCTTCCTGGACTTCAGGGGCAGACACCTCTTGAGGATTTGCCGGAGTTTCCTGCTGGGTTTCCGCCTGTTCAGCCTTTGCCGTTTCTTTCGTTATGCCGGAATTATTCTTTTTGGAAGTTTTCACCAGGGATTCAGGTGAAACAGAACCGACAATTTTAATATCGGGCACGTGTACCACCGGAGTCTCTGCATTTTGAACCTCCGTCAATTTTGTCGTATGAATAATGATGTGGCCGTCATGTTCCTCCTCATGTCCTTTTTCAAGGGAGTCGGATTTCACCTCCTCTTTTTTGATCTTGGAAGGAATAATCTTGTCCGATTTTTCCTTCACCATTTTGTCTTTTGCCAATTCCTTTTGAAGGCACTGGTACATTTCCTCCGTCAACTTCGAATTCAAAGTCGGGGAGCTGATTTCCAGTCCGTTTTTTTTCAGGATATCGACAATACGATCCATTGACACGTTAAACTCTGTGGCCGCCTGTCCCAATCGCGGCTTTTTTATTTTTTCTTCCGGCATATTAAGAAATTTTGGTGTTAATACTGAAAAAATGAAAAGTGAAAGAGGTGAAATTATTTGGCCAGTTCTTCTTTAACGGCAGCAATCATAGCGTCCACTGTTTCCTCTTCAAGGTCCGTACGGCGGATAAGTTCCTCACGGCTGAGTTGGAGAATGCTCTCTGCGGTGTCGCATCCGATGCCGATAAAGGTGTCAATCACCCATTGGTCAAACACATCGTTGAATTCAGACAACGGAATAACATATTCCTCTTTAATATCATCTCTGAAGACATCTATCTCGTATCCAGACAGTTTGCTGGCCAGTTTGATGTTATAGCCGCCCTTGCCGATTGCCAACGACACTTGGTCGGATTTCATATAGACATTGGCGGTTTTGTTCTCTTCGTCCAATTCGATAGAGGAAATCTTCGCAGGGTTGAGGGCGCGGGCAATCAAGAGTTCCTTTTTATCCGTGTAGTTGATGATGTCGATGTTTTCATTGCGGAGTTCGCGAACCGTGTCATGGATACGGCTGCCCTTCACACCGACACAGGCGCCCACCGGGTCGATACGGTCGTCGTACGTCTCCACCAGCACTTTGGCTCTTTCGCCGGGCACACGCACAATGTCACGGATCATGATGACACCCTCTTCGATTTCAGGAATAGCGCGTTCCATCAAGCATTCGAGGAATCGCGGGGAAGTACGGGAAAGAAGGATACGCGGGGAACCATTGACCACATCCACAGAGGTGATAACGGCCATGATGCTGTCACCTTTCTTATAATAATCCGTTGGAATCTGTTCAGATTTTGGGAGTACCATCTCCACTCGGTCATCATCCATGACCAGAATCTCCTTTTTCCAGACCTGGCTCACCTCACCGGTGATGAGTTCGCCCTTGCGGGGTTCATACTTGTGGAATATGACATCTTTTTCGTGTTCCAGAATTTTGTTGCTGAGGTTCTGGCGAAGGGCGAGAATCTCGCGGCGCTGGAAATCGGAAAGCTGAATCTGCTCAATCACTTCTTCGCCCACCTCAAAGTCTGGTTCTATCTTTATGGCATCAGACAAGGCAATCTGGTTGGCCGGATCTGTAACCTGATCGTCTTCCACCACCTTGAGGGAATGTTGGATCTCCAGATCTCCACGGTCAACATTGACAATGACGTTGAACTCGGCGTTCGCACCGTATTTCTTGGTTAGCGCACTTACGAAAACATCTTCCAAAATGTGCATAAGCGTCTCTCTGTCAATGCTTTTGGATTCCTTGAAATCGGCAAAAGTGCTGATAAGATTTATTTGTTCTTCCATCTTAATAAATATTAATGTATTATAATTTTAACTTGCAATTTTAGTAAAAAAAACTCCCACCAAATCGGTGAGAGTTTCTTGTTGAGCTAGCAGGACTCGAACCTACACAGGCAGAACCAAAATCTGTAGTGCTACCATTACACCATAGCTCATCCTTTATCATCAATTCGGCGGCAAAAATACATTTTTTTTCAACATACGGCATCTGAAATAAAAAAATTTTTTTCAAACACCATGATATTAAAAAAAGTGTATTTTTGCACGCTCTTTTGAAGCAAGGCCCCTTAGCTCAACTGAATAGAGCATTTGACTACGGATCAAAAGGTTGCAGGTTTGAATCCTGCAGGGGTCACAAGAACAAAACGCTCAATTTTTTGCAAGTTGAGCGTTTTTTAGTTTAAAATCAAATATGAAAAGAAACATTCTTACTTTTTGGATTACAGTCCTTTTTGGATTCCTTTTTGCTCAAAACGAGCAAATTCATTACGATATTCATCCGAAATTCCCGCATCATGCCACTGCGGAAGAAAAAATGATGATACCGTATCTGTCGCAGCAGGCACATCTGCGCGACGCGGTTTATCCCACCGCTCCGGTTTCCGCAATTGCTGAATTCCAGCCCATGGGCGGCGTGATGATAGCCTACCCGCTTGGTATTCCTGTCGAGCTGGTGCGTGAATTGTCGCAAATCACTCAGGTGAAAGTGCTTGTGGACACCCCTTCCGACAGTATGCAGGCCAGTAATTACTTCAACAATAATCAGGTAAACATGGCCAACGTGAGCTTTTGGCTTATCCAGCACGATTCGTACTGGACCCGCGACTACGGCCCTTGGTTTGTCGTTGACGGACAAGATTCCGTAAGGGTGATTGATTTCGTCTATAACCGTCCGCAACGTCCGAACGATGACGCGGCTTTGGAATCTGTGGTTGACTTTATGGGTGTTAGTCGTTACGAGATGCCGTTGGTGCATACGGGCGGTAACTATATGGTTGACGGCTATGGCACGGCGGCCTCGACCATGTTAGTGTTGCAGGAAAATCCTGCCGAAACGGAGTCCTCCATCTTATCCATGACCCAAAACTATCTCGGCATCGACAACTACATGATTCTTCCTGATCCGCTTGGCGAGTACATCGCGCACATCGACTGCTGGGGCAAGTTCCTCGATGTCGATAAGGTTCTGATTGGGCAGGTACCGGCCAACGACCCGCGCTACAGCAACTACGAGGACGTGGCGCAAACTTTTGCAAACGCCGTGACCCCGTGGGGAAACCACTATCAGGTTTACCGCGTTTATGCCAACCCGAACGCCGATAAAGCCACCCCATATACCAACTCGTTGATTCTCAATGACCATGTTTTTGTGCCCGTGACCGGCAACTCTCACGATAACGAAGCCATTGCCGCCTATCAACAGGCCATGCCCGGCTATACTATCGTGCCCATTATGCAGAGCAATTACACACCGTGGCTGAGCACTGATGCTTTGCACTGCCGCACCCACGAATTGGCCGATCCCGGTATGCTCTATCTGAAACATTACCCGTTGTTAGGCGAGGTTTCCCTTGACGACCCTCTCAACATTTCCGTCACAGTCAAAGCCCTGAGTGGTGCGGATTTGGTGGCTGACTCTCTTCTGGTCTTTTTCCGGATCAATCACGGCGACTGGCACTGGCTTACGCTGCAAAATGTTTCGGATGATGAGTACACGTTTTCCTTTACTGCCATAAACTACCTCTATCAACCTGGCGACACGGTGGAATACTATCTGTATGCGAAAGACGAGTCGGGGCGGGCGGAGAAGCATCCCTACATCGGAGCCGCTGACCCGCATGTGTTTCATTTCGGCGGGGTCGGCATTGAGGACAGGGAACCTTTGCTGGTGCGCGTCTTTCCCAATCCTGCCTATGATTTTGTAATCGTGCAAGGCGAAAATCTGGAGGAAATCACCGTCTATAACGCTTTCGGACAGCAAATTGACCATATTTCTGTTCATGGTGACAACAGCGTGAAGATTTCCAGCAGCCAATGGGCCGCAGGGGTTTATATTCTGAACATTAAGGATAACCAAGGACGTATGGCAGTGAGGAAAATCTGCCGATAAATATCGTTTGAAGTAAATTTTTTTTCATAATAATGATGGCAAATATTTTTTACTTTTGCATCATCATTTAAAATCTATTGCTTATGAAAAAAGGTTTACTTTTCTTTTTGCTAGTGTTTGCCGCAACTTCATTTATGTTTGCGCAAAATGTTGTCTTCAGCGACAACTTTGATTCCTACACGGCTGGCAGTCATCTGGCACAGTCTAATTCGGCTTGGACCACATGGAGTTCTGCGCCAGGTGGTGCTGAGGATGGTGTGATTTCTTCAGCACAAGCCGCTTCCGCTCCCAATTCGCTGTACATCACCGGAAGCAACGATCAGGTCTATCCTTTCGGCAACTACACTTCTGGGCACTATACTCTCACTTTCAATTACTATATACCCTCTTCCGGCAGCGGAGCATATTTCAACATCCAGCACATTTTGCTCAACCAATGGGCACTGCAATGTTATTTCACTAACAGCGGTTCCGGATACCTCGAAGTTGGAGGCGCCGAGTACAACTTCACCTGCCCCTCCGACGCATGGTTCCCGATTGAGTTTGATGTGGATATAGACAACAACACCGCTTCGCTGACTGTCAACAATGTGGCCGTTCACTCATGGCCATTCAGCTACCAGTCGGGCAATACCAACGGCACCAACCAGTTGGCAGGTATCAATTTCTATGCCGGCGCTCCCAACAATGCTGTCGGTACTTACTATGTTGACGACTTCGTTGTGACGGAGGTTTCTGCCGCCTTGGTCGGTCAATTTGCTGTTGATGCCGAAAATCTTACTTTCTCTATGTATCCTAATGGCACTGCTTCCCAAACTTTCACGATGAACAACCCTGGTACAGGCAGTACAGACTATTATGTTGTAACCACCTACGACATTCCCAACCCTAATCCGGCATCCACAGGTGCTGTTGATATGCACTACTATGTTGACGACCCCTACACTTCGGTTGGTTGGACTTCTGCCACTGATGTAGATCTCGCAATCTGCTTCCCTTCCTCTGCTCTTCAACAACATATCGGTAAAACCCTCAATGAAATTGATTTCTTTATGGGTGAAGCTCTCCCCACTGCTAAGATTCGCGTCTATGGCATGAACAACTCTCTCCTGCATCCAGGACCCGGTGCTGTAGTCTATGAACAAACATTCACCCCTGACAGCGGATGGAATCACATCCAACTCACTACTCCTTACCTGATTGACGGTAGCGACTTGTGGTTTGGTGTTTGGTTCACACAACCTGAAGGATCTTACCTTGCTCCTCTGGACGGAGGCTTTGCTAACGACTACAGTTGCTGGTATAAGGTAGGTTCCACCTGGTACAACCGTTTCACCAGCGGTTCATACGATTTCAACTTGTGTCTGGGCGGCAAAATTGACGGAACGCCTATCACCCCATGGCTGACTGTGAACCCCGCTGAAGGCAACATCAATGCCGGGGCAAATGTTACAGAAACTGTCACGGTCAACTCGAACGGCATGAATGTCGGCGATACCAAAACTGCTAAACTTCACTGCTTCTCCAGCGACATTGAAAACGGCGAAGTCGAGATTCCCGTCTCCCTGTCCGTTACCGATGTCTCTGTCAACGAGTACAACCAAATTGAGGTGAAAGTCTATCCGAACCCCGCAACCAACTTTGTGCAGGTGACCTCCGACCAAATCCAACGTGTGGAAGTCTATAACATGATGGGACAACTTGTGTTCGAACAATTCTGCAATGATTCTCACGTCACTATTTCCACCTCCGGTATGGCTCCCGGCACCTACGCCGTGAAAGTGACGGCAACCAACGGAACTGTCACCAAACAGGTAGTTGTCAAATAATCCACGACTTATATTGAACTTACAAAAGGGAATGTCAATTCGATTGATGTTCCCTTTTTTTATTACCCATCGCTTAGTGGCCTGTTGCCTAAAAAATTGTATTTTTGCCCCCTAAAAATTTAAGAATGAAAAAGATACTTTTGTTATGGCTGTGCGTGGCGCTGATAGGTAGTTTATCGGCTCAGGACACGACCAAAACCTATTGGAAAAACGGAAAACTGATGTCCATCGGTGTGCAGAAAAAGGGGGTGGAACAAGGACATTGGATCTATTTTCATAATAACGGCTCCAAGTGGACAGAAGGCGACTACCGCGACGGCATCAAAGTTGGCGTGTGGAAAGTGTGGTATGACGACGGCAAGCTCGGTCAGGAATACCATGCTGATAATGGCCCGTTCAAAAGCTGGTTCCAGTCTGGCCGTGTGGAGTCGGAAGGTCAGTTCAAAGAAGGCCGGAGGAATGGCGAATGGACATTCTATCATCCTAATGGACAGCTTTATAAAAAAGCTGTTTATATCGATGACAGCATTCATGGCCATGTGATCGAATATTTTGACAACGGGGAAAAATACTTCGAAGGCACTTATGATATGGGCTTGCTGGAAGGTGATGCCTGTTGGTGGAGCCGAGGAGGAAAGAAGGACATGGAAGGCAAGCTGGTGCACGGTTTGCAGCAAGGATTGTGGAAATTCTACGACAATGAGGGTCGCATCGGCAGTGAAGGCAATTTTGAAAACGGGTTGCAGCACGGCACTTGGACCTATTACTATGAAAACGGAAAAGTCTGGCGTAAAGGCAATTATGTTAACGGGAAACGCGAAGGATTATGGAAAGCGTGGTTTGAGGACGGTAAATTGCAACGCGAAGGGTCTTTCAAAAATGACAAAGAAAACGGAAAATGGATTGCTTATTTCCATAACGGAAAAACCAAAGACCAAGGCACATTTAAAGACGGCATAATGGATGGTTTTTGGGAAGGATGGTTCGAAAACGGCTACAAAAAATACGAAAACAACTACAAGGCCGGAAAGCTGAACGGCCTTTGCACTATGTTTTGGGAGGAAACCGGCAAAATGCACCGTCAGGGAAAATACATCAACGATCTGAAAAACGGTGTTTGGAACGAGTACGCACAAAACGGACATATACTCTCTAAAGGCAAGTATTCCAACGACTTGAAAGAGGGAAAATGGGTGTTTTACAACATGCATGAAAAAAAGATCCGGGAACAGAACTTTGTTCATGACGTGCCAGAAGGCTCTTTCACCGAATACTATGATAATGGGGTGAAGCACACACAGGGTTGTTACAAGAACCGCTTGCGCCACGGCAAGTGGTCGAGCTGGACCCCGCAAGGAAAGTTGTCATACAGCGCCATTTTCAACAACGGACATAAAGTGAAAGAAGTCTATGTCACCGACCCCAAAAAGACACCCTTTTAATCTGTTAAAAAAACATAAATCCCTGCGTGAGTTGGTTGGGGAGTCCAAGTTAAAAATAGTGAATATGGAGATTAAAACGTTTCATTTCAATCCGATCATGGTGAACACTTACCTTCTGTCGGATGAAACAGGCGAGGCGGTGATTGTGGATCCGGGTAACTGCCGATCTTACGAAGACGAACAAATTCGCGAATATGTCTCCGCCAAAAATTTGAGAGTCAAGTACATCATCAATACACATCCTCATATCGACCACATCGCGGGCAACCCGTGGTGCATGGCGGAATACCATCCGGAACTGCTGATGCACGAAGCTGGGATGCCAATTTACAACAAAGCATTCGCATACGCTGCTGCTTTTGGCTTGGAGACGGAGAAAATGCCCGCTCCCGACCGGTTCCTTCAGGAGGGCGATGTGGTGACCTTCGGGAACCAAAAACTCAAGGTACTCTACACTCCCGGTCACTGCGACGGGAGCATCTGTCTATATAGTGCTGATAACAAACTAATTATCACAGGTGATTTGATTTTTGAACTAAGCGTAGGACGCAGCGACCTCCCTACCGGAAATGAAGCGCTCCTGCAACAGAGCATCCGCGAAAAAATACTCCCGCTTCCTGATGAGGTGACAATCCTTTCCGGTCACGGCGGTCCCACCACCGTGGGGCGTGAACGGAGAGGAAACCCCTATTTGGCACAATGAAGGAGAGGATGAAATTAGGATAAATTAACATTATAAATATGAGTCAAGTTCCGACATTTTCAGAGGAAAATTTAGAGAAATTAGCATTCCATTACAAGGAAATTTTAAGAGGATTGGGCGAAAACCCTGAACGCGAAGGTTTGTTGAAAACCCCTATCCGGGTGGCCAAGGCTATGGATTTTCTGACTCACGGCTACCGGCAAGACCCGAAGACGATTCTTGAGAGCGCCCTGTTCCATGAAGATTACAAACAAATCGTGGTGGTCAAGGACATCGAAATTTATTCGCTGTGCGAACACCACATGTTGCCGTTTTTCGGGAAAGCGCATATCGGCTATATCCCAAACGGCACTATTGTGGGTTTAAGCAAGATTCCCCGTGTGGTGGAATGTTTTGCACGACGGCTGCAATTACAGGAACGTCTCACCTCGCAAATCAAAGACTGCCTGCAAGAGGTCCTGAACCCCCTCGGTGTGGCCGTAGTCATTGAAGCCCAGCACCTTTGCATGTCCATGCGCGGCATCCAGAAGCAAAACTCCGTGACCACCACGTCAGAATTCACCGGCGCTTTCCTTAAAAACGAGAACACCCGACAGGAGTTCATGCACCTCATCGGGGCCGATCTGCATTGAGAAAACCGATACTATTTTTTTCTCAACCTTTTTTTCCTGGGTTTTCTGGTCTTCCTGTAACGGGACGCTAAATATCCGATACTTTCCTCCCGCACTTCAGAAACAAATTCTGATTCGGGTGGATATGTGCCTTTTTCCTCCGGATGTCTCAACACACACACCAATGGCTTGCCCACCCATTCTTGCGGCAAACAGATGGTGACGGTGTCTTTTTGGGGTGTTAGAATCAATTTTTTCATATTTTCGATTTTTGGTGAAATTTCTTTTCTGTTAATGATTTCTGCTCAAAATGACATTTTTATATCCTTTTTTTTCAAAAACAGAATCTTTTGTTGTTTTTGCCTTTTTTTATTATTAACATATTTATAATCAATTAGATACATTGCAAATATATAT
>R25__coassemble_909_pt1 | contig 15989 bp, 14 predicted proteins | sample R25__metabat2_low_PE_038 | metagenome-assembled genome bin R25
CATTGCCGCCGCGCCGGAACGGTCGAGATGAAATTTTGGTGCGGTCGCCCTGCGGAAAGGAAGACAACTGGGACAACCATGACAACTTTTTTGTATTTTTGCGACCCAAAATGTTGAGGTTATGGACTTTTTTGAGCGACATTACAAGAAGATAGCTGTCGGCTGGTTGTTGCTGCTGTTTCTTTTGTGGTTGCTGCCCAGGGTTGTGGGCGTGAAAAACCATAATTTTTTGGATCCTGCTCAGGCTGGATTGCTATATCTTATTCTTTTTGCCATAGCAGTATGTGCTTTCGTCCTTATCGCTTTTGTTGAGGTTGCATCCTCGAAAAATTACAAACGGCTGAAAAGGATGTTTCTTGTCATCGTTGTCCCTTTGATGTTGTTGGCGGCAGCGGGCGTTTATCGGAATATATTAGATACATTTGTGGTTCACATACCTTTTCAAAGTATTGACAAAGCTATGAAGAAAGGCGTTTTCTATGCGGAATATGATGTGATTCCAGCGACAGTATCTGTGAATGATACGACCATGATTCGCTTTGAGGAGGCCATCGGACAATATAAGTTGTATATAGACAAAGCTCGTCTCTTTGATTTCCCGAAATATATCAAGTCAGATCGAAAATACATTGTGATAAATTGTTCGTGCGATGATATGTCACGCAGCTTTTATCACCATTTGGTCTGGGGTAGTGATGACGCATACTATATTGAGGGTCCCATACGCTATGGGAAAAAGGGGATGCCTATGGTCGAGATTTCCTTGAAGGATTCGGCTTCGGATACCATTCTCATTACGGTCGATAGTCTTCATTCGTTAGAAATAATAGACACTATTCCGTCAGAAAAACTGGATACCATCCGTTTGGTGAAACGACGTTAAGGACAGACTTTATAATGTTGTCCCAAGTTGTCACAGTTGTCGTCAGGAAAGAAGACAACAGGGACAACCATGACAACAATAGATATTCTCGTTTTGCGCTTCTGATTCGAAAATCCTGCGAAATTCAGCCTTAGAAAATTAACTAATCGTCTTTGATTAGTTAAAAAATGCATATCTTATTGATTTCCAAGTGTCAATTTTTTTTCACAATACCCTTGACAAACGCTATTTGATGTAGTATATTTGCAGAATCAATTTTTAATCATCAAAACAAAAAAGTATGATTAGTATTAGCAAAATGAGATCCCACATGTATGATGTAGTGGGCGCGATACATGAAGTTCACGGTGAATTGGGCCCGGGATTGAATGAATCCTGTTACCAGGAAGGATTCGAAATGGAATTGACAGAGCAAGGAATCCCTTTTCTGCGGGAATTGTCCTTTTACCCCAAATATCACGGGCGGTCGATGTCAACGAGCTTCCGTATAGACTTTTTGTGTAAGAACGAAATAATAGTCGAGTGCAAAGCGGTGTCAGAGTTGATGTCCGTTCATCGGGCGCAATTGTTCAACTACATGCGACTGCTGAAGAAACCTTGCGGCATTCTGGTGAACTTCGCACCCAAGTTTGCTACTATTGAACGGTATCTCTTTGATAAAGAAGAAGATAACATCATGGGTATGGATGGCAGTGTCATCCAAAAGTGGTGACGAAAAATAGTTGTCCTAAGTTGTCCCAGTTGTCGTCAAGAAAAGAAGACAACTGGGACAACTGGGGACAACTAAAAGGATTGTCGTCTCTATCGCAGTTTCAGCAGCACCACGTTCTCGACGTGCTGCGTGTGCGGGAACATATCCACGGGCTGCACCTTCTCTACACGGTACTTCGGGTCGAGCAAGGTGAGGTCGCGGGCTTGTGTGGCGGGGTTGCAGCTCACATAGACGATGCGTGGCACCTCCAGCTTCAGCAACTGTTCGATGACATTCGGGTGCATGCCGGCGCGCGGCGGGTCGGAGATGATGACGTCCGGCTTTCCGTGCTGCGCGATGAACTGGTCGGTGAAGATCTTCGCCATGTCGCCCACCACGAACTCCGTGTTTGTGATGTGGTTCTGTGCGGAGTTGATTTTCGCGTCCTCCACGGCGGTATCGACGTACTCGATGCCGACTACCCGCTTTGCCTGGTGCGCCACGAAATTGGCAATCGTGCCGGTGCCGGTGAAGAGGTCATAGACGACTTCATCTTTCTGGATATCAGCAAATTCGCGCACCACCTTGTAGAGATTGTAGGCCTGCTCGCTGTTGGTCTGGTAGAACGATTTCGGTCCGACCTTGAACTGCAGGTTCTCCATTTTTTCGGTGATGTAATCCTGACCGGCATAGAGGTGGAACGGCAGGTCGAAGATGGCGTCGTTGAGCTTGGTATTGATGACGAAGGTGAGCGAGGTGATTTCGGGGAACCGCTCCATCAAGGCGGCGAGCATGTCCTTCACCTCCTGGTTGTATTTGGTGACGATGAGCACCACCATCAGGTCGCCGGTGGAGGCGGTGCGGATGATGAGGTTGCGCAACAGCCCTTTTTGCTGACGCGGGTCGTAGAAGTCGAGGTTGTGCTCGATGGCATACTGCTTGCAGAAGAGCCGGATGTCGTTGCTCGGGGCCGCCTGCAGCCAGCAGTGCTTGATATCCAGAATCTTATCGAACATGCCGGGCACGTGGAATCCGAGACAGCGGTTTTCGAAGAATTCGCCCTGCTCCTGCCGTTTCATATCGTCGTAGGTCAGCCACAGCATCGTGGAAAAGGTGTATTCCAGCTTGTTGCGGTAGTAGTAGATTTTCTCCGACCCGAGAATGGGCATCAGCGGCGGGAACTCGAACTTGCCGAGGTGCTTGAAGTTGTCCTCAACTTGTTTCTGCTTGAATTCTAACTGTTTCTCGTATGTCAGCATCTGCCATTTGCATCCGCCGCAGTGACCGAAGTGTCCGCACGGCGGCACCACCCGGTCGGGTGACGGCTGCTTGATGGCCAGCAGGTTGCACTCCGCGTAGCCGCGTTTGCGTTTATAGACTTCCACATCGACGATGTCACCGGGCACCGCGTACGGCACGAAGACAGTGAGGCCATCGACCTTGCCGACGGCTTTTCCTTCCGCCCCTGCGGAGATGATTTCCAAATTTTCTATGTTATATCGTTTGAAGCTCATATTCTTTCAATTTAGACGTAAGACTTAAGATTTTTTTTGGAGTCTTACGTTCATTTTGGTAATAAGATAAGTTGTTCTCTTTTTCCATTCCATATCGTCCATATTTTCTAACGTCTCAAGTCTTAAGTCTTAAGTCTTAAGTCTTTGAAAAGCCCTTCTTGATCGACATACTGGAACACTTTCTCGGGCATCATGTAGCGTACGGACTTACCGTTTTTGATGTTGTCGCGGATCATCGTGGAAGAGAGGGCCATCAGGGGCGCATCAACGAGGTGTACGTGCGGGTGCGTGCGGAAGTCGCCGCCGTCGTAACCGGGACGCGGATAGACGTAGAGGTGGTAGTTTTCCAGAATATACTCGTAGTTGAACCATTTCGTGAAGGTCTGCAAATTGTCTTCGCCCATGATGAGGCAGAACTCGCGCTGCGGATACTGTTCGCGCAGCACTTGGAGGGTGTAGCTCGTGTAGGAGGGTTTCGGGAGCGAGAACTCAATGTCGCAGGCCCGGAAACGGAGGTCGTCGCCGATGGCCAAGTTCACGAGGTGCAACCGTTGCCGGTCATCTAAAAGCGACGCTTTCTTCTTCAACGGATTCTGCGGTGATACCACGAACCAAAGCTCTTGTAAATCAGAATGTTCCAGCAGATATTCGGCAATAATCAAATGCCCGACGTGAATCGGGTTGAACGAGCCGAAATATAAACCTGTTTTCTTCATCGTTTCTTTCAAAAAGAGTGCAAAAATACAAATAAAATCCGCAAGTTTAAAAAAAACGTATTTTTGCCGCAATGATCAAGCAGAAATCCATAGACAGTGTGATGGCCGCCGTCCGTATTGAGGAGGTGGTTGGTGATTTTGTCTCTTTGCGCAAGCAGGGGCAGGATTTTGTGGGTATCTGTCCTTTTCATGACGACAAAAATCCTTCGTTGCATGTGAGCCCGCGCCTCGGCATTTACAAGTGCTTCGTGTGTGATGCAGCGGGAAATCCCGTCAAATTCCTGATGGAGCATGAAAAGATGACCTATCCCGAAGCCATTGAATATCTGGCCAAAAAATATGGCATCCCCTTGGAATATGAGCGTAACGAGAGCGACGAGGAACGGCAACAGCGTAGTTTGCGCGAAAGTCTGCTGATAGTCAACGAGTTTGCGCAGAAGTACTTTATGGAACAGCTGCGCAACACCGAGGAGGGAAAGCTCATGGGCATGGCCTACCTGAAGGAGCGCGGTTTCAAGGACGAAACTATCGACAAATTCGGGCTCGGTTATTGTCCCGATGGCTGGGACAATTTCACGAAGGCAGCATTGGAGAAAGGGTATAAAGAGGAATACCTGACAGAATTGGGTCTGACGGGCAAGTCACAGAGTGGAAAGCTGTATGACATCTACCGTGGGCGTGTGATTTTCCCCATCCATAACGATGCTGGCAAGGTTATCGGCTTCGGTGGGCGTATTTTGAAAAAAGACGGCAAAGATCCGAGAAAGTACGTCAACTCACGCGAAAACACGATTTACCACAAGAGTGACACGCTTTACGGCATCTATTTCGCCAAAAACGCCATCCACAAGCAGCAAAACGTCTATTTGGTGGAAGGTTATACCGATGTGATTTCCATGCACGAATCGGGGGTGGAGAACGTGGTGGCATCTTCCGGCACTTCGCTCACGCAAGGCCAGATCCGCATGATCACCAAGCGCACCCAGAACATCACGGTGCTCTACGACGGCGACATGGCGGGCATCAAGGCCTCCATGCGCGGCATCGACATGCTGTTAGAGCAGGGACTCAAAATACGTGTTTGTCTGCTTCCCGATGGCGAAGATCCTGATTCTTTCGCCAAAAAACATCGTGACAGCGAGTTACAAGACTATCTTGCTTCCGAATCCAAAGATTTTCTGCTCTTCAAGGCGGATATCTTGTCGAAAGAGGCGGGCAATGACCCCATCAAACGCGCCTCCATGGTGAACGAGATTCTGAAATCCATCAGTTGTGTAAAGGACAACATCGAGCGGGCGTTTTACGTGAAGGAGTGCGCGAAACTGTTCGATTTGTCGGAGAACGACCTCAATATGAATCTGCGCCGTTTTGTGTGGGAAAAAACGAAGGAGCAGAGCCGGATAGCGCAACAGCAACAACAGCAGCAAGGGCAACAGCAAGGTGTTACCGTGCCCGTCACGGCAGATCAGCAGGAAACTCCCGACCTTATCGAAACCAAAAAGCACCCTGAACTCTCACAACAGACTGATTTACTGTTTGAAGCGGAGAAGGATTTGATTCTGTTGATGTTGAACTACGGTAACTATGTGATTTATGAGGTCGGGCAGAGTGAAGAATCGCATGCGAACGGACTGCGAGTCGATCAATATGTCTGCAACGAGATGGCCAAAGAGGACATCCGCTTTCACTATCCCTTATTGGAAAAGATTTTTAACCAATATGTGGATTGGGCTTCCTATATCGGCAACCAGGATCAGATTATTCGCAATTTCACGTTGTCGGACAATCCGCAGATCAGCGAGTTTGTGATTCAGAATATTCCAGTGGAGGAACCCAAATACAGCACGCGTTGGAAAGATAAATACGACATTCATACGCACACCACGCGCAACAATATCCGCGCATTACAGAATGAGGTGCAGAACATTCTGCTCACCTTGAAATTGAGAATTTTGGAAAAGGATGCGGAAACCATACATAAAATTTTGGAAAATAAGGAATTGGATGAAGAAGACATGGCTCTTGCTCTGAATCAGCTGAACAAAATCATCCAGTTAAAAAAGATCATCTCCCAGCGTCTGAACCGCGTGGTGAGCCGGTAATTATATCTCCTCGTATCTCGCGTATCTGTGCGTATTATTCCTTTGAATATTCATCACTCATCATACATCGCTCATAATTCATAATTAAAAATACTATCTTTGCCGCCTCAATTTAACCACTTGATAATATGAAACTAACCGCTGAAAAACGTAAAGAAATCATCAAAACCTACGCCCTGATTATCTTGGGCTCGTTCATTATGTCCATCGGGTTTGTGGTGTTCATATCGCCGCTGAAATTGGCACCCGGCGGTGTTTATGGTATCGCCATCATCTTGCACCACGTATTCAACTTCCCCATTGGTCTGTCGGGTATTTGTCTTGACCTGCCACTGTTGCTCATCGGAACGTTGTGGCTCGGGCCGAAGTTCGGGGCGAAAACGCTCGTCGGGGTGATTTCGCTGCCGGCTTTCATCTCGCTATGGGAGAAATTCTATGGATACGCACCGTTGATTTCGCTGCCTGGACAGCCCATGGTTCCTGATCCATCGGCCACCTTTATTCTTGCGTTGTGCGGCGGTGTCATCATAGGAATTGGACTGGGTCTTATTTTTAAGACCCGCGCCACTTCAGGCGGCACCGACATCATCGCCATGATTTTGGGCAAGTACATCAAGCACATTCCGTTAGGCACACTTCTTATCTGTGTGGATTCCACCATTGTACTCCTCGCCCTTGTCGCGTTCAAAGACTGGACTATTCCGCTTTATTCGTGGCTGGTGATTTATGTGACGGGCGTTGTGATGGACAAGGTCATTATGGGGTTCCGCGCCAACAAGGCGGTACTCATCATTTCCGACAAGTACGAGGAAATACGGCAACGCATCTTTGACGAATTAGACCGCGGTGGTACCTATCTCAACGGTGAAGGCATGTACAACCACGATGAGAAAAAGATTATCTTCACTTCCATCTCGCGCAAGCAACTGCCTGTACTCATCCATTTTGTCCATGAAATTGACGCTAACGCCTTCGTCACCATTCTGGATGCTTCCGAAACCTTAGGGGATGGGTTCAACTCGTTGCGCGAAAAAGCGTTGAACTAACTATTGGCTATTGGCTATTGGCTGTTGGCTATTGGCTGAAAGCCAATAAAAGCCAAAAGCCAATAGCTAAAAGCTAAAAGCTATTTCCCAGAATCAACCTTATACTTCTTAAAGATCTTCTTGTTGTTCATAATCTCCACAGCCTGCTGGAAAGTGTCATCGCTTTCGAGGAAGACACGGTAAGCGTCGCCGTAGCCATACAACCCGCGGGCGATTTCAAAGCGCAGATATTCTTTGATGAACTCGGCGGCGTGTTCCTCGTTGCGCAGATGCTGCATCTCCGCGTATGTCTTGTGGATATAGTTGGAAAACATCGTGTCAAAGGTCTGTTGGTCAAAGTCTTCCGCACTTTTGTAGAGGGAATCCAGTTTCTCTTTGTTTTCTTTGATGAAGGCGTTGGCATAGTCGCTGAAAACAAAAGAAGCCTTGTCGCTCACGCCCTCTTCTTTGGCAAAAGCCATAAATTCCTTGTAGAAATCATCGGAAATTTTGTAATTCTTTTGGAAATCCTCAAATTTCGGATACTGTTTCAATAACGCGTCGCGGTTGCTTTCCAGATAATCAACGGAGAAACTGCCGAACACGCCTTTTCTGGCGATTTCATTGTAAAGGGTGGAATATTTGGTGGTATCCAGCGGGATGAAGATGTCGGGCATGATGCCGCCACCGCCATAAACCACACGACCCTTGGGCGTTTTATATTTCAGGGAATCAGGGAATTTGATGTTTTCCGCGGTGTAGTACTCGCCGTTGTTGGCACGGGTCTGCAAATCTTTGAAGTATGCGTCCAAACCGTCGTCGTAGGGTTTCTGGATGCAACGGCCCGTCGGGGTGTAGTAGTGGGAAATGGTGAGACGTACCTCTGACTGGTCGATAAGACGCAGCGGTTTCTGTACCAATCCTTTACCGAAAGTCCTGCGTCCGACAATCAATCCGCGGTCCCAATCTTGGATGCACCCGGAGGTGATTTCGGAAGCGGAAGCTGAGTTTTCGTCAACAAGTACTATCAGTTTGCCTTCTTCAAAAAGGCCTTCTTCAGAGGAAAAATATTTTTCGCCCGTTTTCCGGAAATTGTCGGTATAGACAATCATGCGTTTTCCGGAGATGAACTGGTCGCAGATCTCGAAAGCCACGTTGAGGTAGCCGCCGCCGTTGCCGCGCAGGTCGAGAATCAAGTTCTTCATGCCCTGTTCTTTCAGACTGCGGATGGCTTTTTTCAGCTCGGTGGTGGAAGTGGCGGCAAACCGTTCGAGTTTGATGTAACCCGTGGCGGAGTCGGCCATGAAGCTGACATTGATGCTGTACATCGGGATGGCGCCTCGGGTGATGGTGAAGTCGATGGGCTCTTTTTTACGGCCGCGCACCACCGTGACTTTCACTTTGGAGCCCTTTTTGCCGCGCAGATGCTTCCGCACCCAGTCGTTGCTGATGTCCTTGCCGACGGCCACCGTGTCATCAACCTTGATAATCTTGTCGCCCGCCATAATGCCGACTTTCTCCGATGGTCCGTCAATGATGACCTCCATCACGTTGATGGTGTCTTTGATGAGTTGGAAGGTCACGCCAATGCCGTCGAAGTAACCCTGCAGCGGTTCGGTCATGGCAGCCACGTCCTTGGACGGAATATAGGCCGTATGTGGGTCTAACTCCTTGAGCATCTCGTTGATGGACTTATCCACCAACGGGTCGAAATCCACCGAATCCACATACATGGAGTTGATGGCGTTGAGCAGCTGGTCCATTTTGGTTTTGTTCTGCTGATAGTGCTTGTTCGGGGACTGCGCGAAAAGGGTAGTTCCAATGGCTAACATGCTGAAAACAGCGACGATGACTTTATTTTTCATTGGGTTATTATTGATTATAATCTATTCTGAAAAAGACTGCAAAGATACGCTTTTTTTGGATGTTGTGAAAGATACAAATTTGCTATCTTTGCAGCGTGATTTAGAGTATAAAACAAAAAGAATGTTTAATGTTGAAGTTAAATCAGAATAATATGAAGAAATTGTTATTGACAATCGGAGTTGTAGTGTTTTGCCTTTTTGGATTCGCCCAAAACGAAGAGCTTGTGGGCGCAAACTGCACCTCTATTATGGTGGGCAAGAAGGCTTCCGCCGACGGCTCCGTCATCACTTCGCACACCTGCGACAGCAAATACCGCACGTGGGTGACCATCGAGCCGGCCGCTGACCACAAACCCGGAACGATGCACAAGGTCTATAAGGGAACGATGCACACGGAAACGGCCAAGAGTATGGAGAACCTCGTGCTTGCCGGAGAGATTCCCGAAGCCGCACACACATACGCCTACATGAACACCGCCTACCCCTGCATGAACGAGCATCAGTTGGCTATGGGCGAGAGCACCTTTTCCGGTCCCGACACCTTGGTGAACGAGAATGCCATGTTCATGATTGAGGAGCTGCAACGGGTTGCCCTGCAGCGTTGTACAACGGCTCGCGAAGCAATCTTGCTCATTGGTGATTTGGTGAAACAGTACGGCTATGCCGATGGTGGCGAGTGCATCACCATTGCGGATAAGAACGAAGTGTGGCAGATGGAAATCCTCGGCGAGGGTCCCGACGTGATCGGCGGAATGTGGGTGGCACAGCGTGTGCCCGATGACGAGGTGGCCGTGAGCTGCAATGTGCCCCGTATCGGCAAACTGAACCGCAAGGATAAAAACAACTTCCTTTGTTCCGATAATATCGAAAAGGTGGCAAAAAAATACGGATTGTGGGATGGCAAAGGCGATTTCCTCTGGTGGAAGGCCTTCAACGCCTCCTACGCGGAGGGCAAAAACCACAAGGAACGCGAATGGTACATCTTCAACGAACTCGCTCCTTCCTTGAAACTCGATCTCAACGCCGAATCGCTTCCTTTTTCTGTAAAGCCAGAGAAAAAAGTCGATGTGCGTGATGTGATGGCTTTATTCAGAGCTACATACGAAGGTACGGTGCTTGACCAAATCGGTAATCTCAAGATGGAGGTGAACCGTAAGGACAAGGATGGCAACCCCTACAAGGACACCATTATCTGCCCGAACGCCAACCCGTGGATGGACGGCAACGAGCGCGCGATGTACAACTTCCTGAACCCAGGCACCGTGACTTTCTACCGTGGTGTGGCGATGTCGTGGTGCTCCTACTCGTTCATCATGCAGTGCCGCGACTGGCTTCCCGACGAGGTAGGCGGTCTCTGTTGGTTCTCGGTGGAGAATCCCGGCCAAAGTCCGCGCATCCCGATTTACGCCGGTGCCACGAAGATGCCTGCTGGCTTCGAAGTGTGCGGCCATTTCCGCTACAACGAGAACGCAGTGCTGTGGCATTACCGCAAAGCCAATAAGCTCGCGCAAGTGCGTTGGGGCCGCACTAAGAAGATGATGATGGAAAACATCATGCGCTACGAAGACAAAGCCTTCGAAGAGCTGCCCGCCTTAGAGAAGAAAGCTGTTAACTTGCTGAATGAAGGCAAGAAGGAAGAAGCCCAGAAGTTGCTCAACCAGTACAGTGCGGATTTTGCCGGTGCCACCCGCCAGACCTGGCAGGAGATGGAACACAAGATTTGGGAGATGTTCTGGACAGGGTTCTAGTAATGGTTATGGGTTATAGGTTATGGGTTATTGAAGACTTGCTATAGGAAAAATTAAAACAATATAAAATCATTTCAATATGGAAAATAAAAACAAACTTCCGATTATTATTGCAGCGTTGGTGGTGGTGGCCATTTTAGTCATCATTGTGCTGGTATGCAGCAGTAAATCTCATAAAATCAAGAATTTGGAGAAATTCACAGCCAAAGTGGAGCAGGAATACCAAAACTATTCCCAATCAGAACTGGACAAAGCGCAGGCCTCTTTCGAGAAATATGTGGCGAAAGTGGAGAAAAAAGAGCTTACTGGCGAGGAAACCTCCCACGTGAACGAGCTGAAAAGCGAATGCAAAGGTTACTTTGCCCAAGCCAAAGCCCGGTTGATTCTCCAGGATTTCCAAAATGCCGTGGAGGAAGCCGGCGATGAGGTCAAAGGCGTTATCGAATCGATGAAGTAAAATCGAAATTCGATTCAGGAACGCTGTCAATCAGTGATTTAGTGTCGTTGTAGAATAGATTCAATGCCACGGAATCAGCACCGTGGATGTCATACCATGCGCAATTTTCAACGGCGTGCTTGGCCGGAAGGATGTGGTACTGATATTTCCCTTGGCATGTTCCTTTATAAACCCAGTACGGCAGGTATTCGTAATCCGTGATTTGAATTACCCCGTTGGTATAACGAACTAGCTGGCATTTCACGATAATGCCGCCGTCGGTGTAGCGTTTGCGCTGATTGGAGACGAAATTGCCTAACGAGTAAGCGGTAACGCGTTGAGCCACACCATATTCGTTTTTGTTATCCAATGTGATGGGCTGCACCACATGGGGATGTCCGCCGATCACCATGTCGGCACCGCATTCGTACATGTAATTGGCGTAAATCTCTTGCTTTTTGTTCTGTTTCCGCTCGTATTCGATACCCCAATGCGGCATCACCACGATGTAGTCGGCCTTCAGTTCGTGGGCACGGGCAATGTCACGGGCGATTTCGGTTGAATCTAACATATTGACAATAAAAGGATTGGGAGCCGGAATGCCGTTCGTGCCATACGTGTAGTTCAGCACAGCGATGCGGAAGCCATTCTTTTCCACGATGAGGGGATTGCGCTGTTGAAAGTCTGTGCTGTCGAGCCAGGTGCCTGTGTGTGGGATGCCGAGACTGTCCATGACCTGGACGGTGCGGCGGATGCCCTTCGCCCCCTTGTCGCAGGTGTGGTTGTTGGCGGTGAGGAAGACATCGACGCCGGCATCGAAGAGTTGCGACATCATCGCGTCGGGACAGGAGAACTGCGGGTAACCGGTGTAGGGCGAACCTGCGAGTGGCACCTCCATGTTGGCGATGCAAATGTCTGCTGAGGCGATGTACGGTGCGAGGAAGCGGTAGCAAGGCGCATAGTCGTAGGTGCCGTCTGCCAACCGTGCGGCATCCACCTGTGGACTGTGCGACATCACATCGCCGATGAACATCAGTGTGAGGGTGTCGGGAGTGGGCTCCTCATACGCAACTTCCATCGGACGATTGCACGAAAAGAGCCGCAACATCCACGCTCCGTCATTCGGTGCAAGCAAACCGTATATCAACAAGAACAATAATATTTTCATAAATCTGATTATTAACACTTTGAAATTATCAATTGAAACGGCAAAAGTAAAAAAAATCTGTGTAAACGACAGCAGTGTCCAAATTACCCCAAAAGTCCAAAGTCTTAAGTCTCAAGTCTAAAAATGTAACTTTTTATGCAAAAAATCGTATTATCACAATAATTTTTATATTTTTGCAAGTTTATAAAAAGAAGATATAAAATGGGATTGTTTTCATTATTTACTAGAGAGATAGCTATAGATTTGGGTACTGCAAACACCGTTATTTTGCACGAAAACAAGGTGGTGGTGGATGAACCTTCCATCATTGCCATAGATTCGCGAACGAAGTCTGTGGTGGCTGTGGGAAAAAAGGCGTTGATGATGGATGGTAAAACCTCAGGCGAGATATACACGGTTCGTCCGTTGCGTAATGGCGTGATTGCTGACTTCCAGCCGACTGAGTTGATGTTGCGTGAATTCATCAAGATGACCAACACCAAGCATTCGTTCATTACCCCGGCCATGAAGATGATTATCTGCATTCCGTCAGGTATCACAGAGGTGGAGGAACGTGCCGTGCGCGAGTCTGCAGAACAGGCGGGTGCCAAAGAGGTGCGTCTGATTTATGAACCTATGGCGGCGGCCATAGGCAGCGGTATTGATGTCTTGGATGCCAATGGTAACATGATTATCGATATAGGTGGCGGCACCAGCGAGGTGGCTGTCATCGCCTTGGGCTCCATCGCGTCGAAGAAGTCCGTGCAGGTTGCGGGTGACCGCCTCAACACTGACATCAAGGAGTTCATGCGTCGCGAGCATAACCTTGACATCGGTATTCCTACGGCTGAACAAATCAAAATCAACGTGGGTGCAGCTATCACGCATCTTGATAATCCGCCGGCCGACTATCAGGTTTTCGGACGTGACTTGGTGCACGGTATCCCGCGCAGTATCATGATCAATTATCAGGAAATCGCCGCTGCTCTCAACAACTCCATCAACTCCATTGAAGATGCGGTCATGCAGGCGTTGAATGTGACTCCTCCTGAATTGTCCGCTGATATTTTCAAAACCGGTATCTATCTTGCCGGCGGCGGATCGCTTCTCCGTGGTCTTGACAAGCGTCTCAACAAAATCACCCAGCTGCCTGTGCATGTGGTGGAGGATCCGTTGCGCGCCGTTGCCCGCGGTACGGCTATCGCCCTCAAGAACCTGGATAAATTCGAGTCATTGACCAAGTACTAATTCCGAATTTGGAATACATCAAATAATTTTCCATAAGGAATATTTTCAACAATATTCCTTATTTTTATTCTATAAAACGGATGAATTGTAATTTTTTGAAACATACCCTTTTCTTATTGGTGATGACGCTATGGGATGTTGGCCTTTCAGCCCAGTCGGATCAAACGCGGTTTTTTTCTTTTTGTCCTTCTTCCCCAATTGTGAAAGACCATCAGGGCAACACTTATCGCACCGTGCAGATCGGATCACAATGTTGGATGGCGGAGAACATGCGTTGCGAGACTTCACCGACAGGAAAACGTTGGCGTGTAAATCCAGTGTTTTCCGCCACCCAGCCGGAATATGCCGCATATTATGCAATTCCAGACAACAGCCGATATGGACTCCTTTACAATTGGACTGCGGCTCTGGACCTTCCCGGTCATCACAATAGCAGCAAATCATTTCCGAAACCAGTCAGGGGAATTTGCCCAGAAGGTTGGCATCTGCCGGATAACAGTGACTGGGAAACGCTTTTCCAGACTGTGGGCGGCCATCCTGTCGCAGGCGAGATGATGAAGGCATTCACCCAACTTTGGGAGCCCTACGAGGCTAATCCAAAGGCAACAGTTGGCTTTGACGCTATTCCAGCTGGAGATTACACCGAAAACGGTTATCATCATGCCGGTATGCAAACCGCCTTTTGGAGTGCCGACAATTTCAGCCGAATAGAGGCTTGGTGCTGCACCATATACGATTTCAAGACCGAAGGATACAACTATTTGGATTATAAGTGTTACGGGCACTCGGTGCGGTGCTTGAAGGATAATTAAGAATTAATAATACCGAATTTTACAGCGGCTGTACAGCTTCCCTTCCTCATAGGAGCGCGTCCAGTTGCCGTTCTTGTCGTAGCGGTAGTTGAACAACGTTTTATTATAGTCAAACGTGTCCAACCGTTTCGAGCAGCATCTGCCAAGTTCGTCACCCTGGGCGTTGAGCACGGTAGCGTCAAGAAAATCAAATCCTTGGTATTCGTAATAGACGTTGCGCTCGTCATCATAAACGGTGACTTGGCAATGACTTACGGTATATCCGTCTCTGGACCCAATCCACAACACTTCACGACCAAGACTGTCATATTGGAGTATGTTACATCCATTTCGGAAAGTGGCCAACCGCTGTCCTTCGGGGGAAAGCACTACGCGACAATTGGATGTAGCCATGGCAACGGTGTCGCACCCAGCCGCAAGCGAATTCCAAACTCGACCATCAAAATAGAATTCCTGACAATGACAGGGGTCTGAAAAACGATAAAGCGTGACACTGTGGAGCGTGTCGTTCCAATAGACAACTTCCCGTGAAACGTGGCCCTGGGCGTATTCATAGTGCTCGTCAACGTAAACTTTCTGGCCATCTTGACGGATTCGATGATGCTGAAAGCGGGCAATGGTGATGTCAGGGTTAAAACTGATTTTCACTTTTTCTTTGTCAACATACCTGATTGTTAGGCTTTTGACCCGTCCATTGGGATTACGCCCGTAGTATATGTCAACAGCGGATCTGACAAGCTCATCCTTTATAGGCGCCCGACGCGGTTCACAGTTCAGACGCTGCTCCATCAAGCGCAAATCTTCAGCAATCGAATCGCCATCTTTGCGCAAATAGACCTGCACTCCTGTTATACTGTCGGCAACAAACGGAAGACGCAGAAACGCTTCGTTTTCTTCTTCCGACCAAGTGTCCACTCCACTATCGCATTCATAACGCTCTTTATATTCCCAATCTTCCTGTTTCTTTTTCCGATTTTTCTCCTGTTTTTTAGCCCATTGTTCCTCCTGTCGCCGTTCTTTTCGCAACATTTGCGGATAGTTTACCCTTTCCCCTTTGACATAATGATAATAGCAGCGCAAAATTACGCCCGACATATCGTCTGGATGGTGAATTCCTTGTTCATCAAAGTAGGTTGCCAGACGGGAGCCAACCCAAAGTCCCCAGTTGTTGCGTATCCACATACCCAATGCAAAATGTGTCCGAGACAAGAAATCTTTCTCTTCCAACGACCGTATCAGCTCCTTGTTTTTAGGGGTCAAAGTGGAGTCCAGTTGCCGCATACAATCGGGCAAATCTATCGGAATATAGACCGTTCTTGACGAATCCGCCTGCAAGTCAACATTTTGTGCCGAGCCCAATATTGGAATTGTCATTACGAAAAGCAACACTGCCCAAAAGTTGACAGTGAGAAGATGCTTGTGAGATTTCGGAATAGTGGTCATATACAAGGAATTATAACATATTCTGTTATTAAGATGCAGAAAAGTCAAAAGGTTGCAGTTTGCCTCGATTTTTTAGTTCTTATTATTTCTTTATTGATTCAACTATTTAGTTTTTACAGTACACTCCGCTATCAGAATTTTCAAATCCGCTGTGGTCTTGATATCTTCCATACTTCAATCGTCAAATCAAATCAGGTTGCAAAACTATGAAATTTCCGTTTAAGAAAAGGGAATTTTGATGTGTTATTTTGGAACATAAAAAAAGTAGAGACGCAATTCATTGCATCTCTACTTTCTTTGGCGGACCGGACGAGACTCGAACTCGCGACCCCATGCGTGACAGGCATGTATTCTAACCA
>R25__coassemble_911_pt1 | contig 15968 bp, 14 predicted proteins | sample R25__metabat2_low_PE_038 | metagenome-assembled genome bin R25
AGGGCGAGCAAGGGCTGGTCAGCGGGGATGTTGGGAAGGAGTTGCCGCTGCTGTGCTACCGCAAGCAGCTCCGGCGGAGTTTGCATAGTGCTGATGCGCGACATCTCCTCGGCGGTGACAAGGGTGGGGGAGAGGGAACTCAACCACACAGCATTGTCCGTCAGGGCGTTTTCAGTGGCGAAAATCTCCTCCACTTCAAAATCGGAGGCGCACAACATCTCCACGCTCTTGTAACCTTCCACCAAAAAAAGTCCGCTCTCATCGCGGAATTTCTTGGCGTGTAATTTACGGATTTGGGATATTCGGTTTTTGCTGATCATGTAATGGTTATAGGTTATAGAGGCGGGTGGTCGAGACGCAAAATATTGCGTCTCGACATCGTGCGTTTTACGCCATCCCTTCGAACTCCCGGATTCTCTGCTTGTACTCCTCGCAAATGGGGATGGCCAGATGGGTCTGTCGGTCGAAGCCGGCGAGGACGCTCAGGCAAGTGGTTTTCACGGTGTTGGTGTTGAGGTCGCGAAGCTGTTGCCACATTTTCAGGCTCTTGTTGCCGATTTCGAAGATTTTGGATTCGCACACGAGCTTGTCGTGGAACTCCACGGGTGCGGCAAAGTCCAGCTCTATATGCACCAAAACCAGATCGATGGTTTTCCAATCGACCTGGTTCTGTAATACTTTTTCCAAATAAAAACTCCGTCCGAGGTCAAAATAATGGCATTGGATGCCGTTATTGACGTGGACGAAGGGGTCTAAATCACTCATCCGCACCTGCACAGGCACGGCGACACGGAAATCCGAATCTTCCTGGAGTGGTTTAGAGGGCATTGATCTTCTTCATCAAACCTGACTTCAGGTTGGCGGCTTTGTTCTTGTGGATCATGCCTTTTTTGGCGAGTTTGTCAATCATGGAGGTCATGCTTGACAGTTTTTGGGTAGCCTCGCCCTTGTCGCTGATGGCGCGGATGTCTCTCAACGCGTTACGCATCGTTTTGGAGTAGTAACGGTTTGCTAATCTATTCGTTTCGTTCGCTCTAATTCTATTTAAAGATGACTTGTGATTTGCCATTATCTCTTACTTTTTTATGTTTTTTCGTTTTAAATTTTCGGGCTGCAAAAATAGACTTTTTTTGCATATAATCAATCTTTTGTGAAAATATTTTTTCAACAGTCATGACTGGGGTTATGAACAGACCTTCTGAAGATTCCATTCCTGTTTGAAAGGGACGCCAAGTGCGTTGAGGCCGCTGGCACGCAGCAGATGCTTTGGCGCGTCCTCGAGCCAAAGCACGCGGACACTGTTCCCTGAAATGTTGAGTATCAGACCTCCTTCCGCCTGCCAGCTGATGCGGGAAGCCTCATCGTCGTTGATACAATAGATTTGTGGTTCCCGATCATCGTGCTTCAGTCCGATTTTCGATTTGAGCTCTGGATAGAAAAACTCCTGAATCTTATCCTGAATGAAATAATAATGATGGTTCAGGGTGCCGTTTTTCTCTTGGTACGGGGCGTGGCCGCAACCATCGAGCGGATACAGTTTGTTGCGCACATGCATCGAGTCAAGGTAGTGGTGGATGGCCTTTGAGCCGAACACCTCGTCGAACAACCTTTCGCCAAGTTTGCTTTTCACCCCCGAGAATGGAAAACCGTGGTCGAAGGGGACAACTTTGTCGCTGGTTCCATGAAAGGAGACCACTGGGATGCGGCGGCCGTCCAGCTCATGCAGGTCGTAAACAGCCCCCCACATGTTGGCGATCGCCTTGATTTTCACTTTGTCACGGTATTCGTTGCCCGAAGTGTGCAGAGATCCGCATTTTTTCGAAAGCTTGTTCTTGGCAACAAATGGAGGACAGTTCGTGTTGTCCATGAACGCGGTTCCCAACGCGGTGATGGAGCCCGCGCTGGTTCCGGCGAGAAAGATGTAGTCAGGGTCGATCCGGTACTCCTCGGCGTTAGCTACCAAGTACCGAAGAGCGGCGTGCGCGTCCTGAATTGCCTGATATCCGCATTGTTGGATGGAACTTTTGGAGATGGAGAACCCCAGACGGTAGTTGACAGAGGCCACCACGTAACCGCTTTTTGCAAAATGCTCGCACCATACCCGCATGTTCCGGTTCCCCTTGTCGCCGAAGAAGAATGCCCCGCCGTGCAAAAGCACAAGAAGCGGATGCTTTTGCATACTGTCAGCAGGAACGTACAGATCCAAAAACAAGTCCAGTTTTTTCGTGGCTGCCGTTTTGGGCAGTAGCTTGAGGATCATCTTGGTGTAGTTGGTGTCGTCCTCCATGGGGTAGCTGGTCCAGAAACCCTTTGCTGTTCCATATTGGATGTCAGGGGTTTTCGTGAAATTATACTTCGGCTCACGATAACGGGTGGATTTGATTTCGCGGTAGACGGGGGGAGCGTAGTGTTTGAAGGAAATCCGAAATGTCTTCGACTGTTCGCCTTGGGTGGTGAGGGTACCGAGGATTGCGGACGAGTCGGCGGAAATAGAGAAAGTTACCAGATCGCTTGCGGAGCCGACAACGAGCCGGTGACCGTCGCGTTCCCGCAGAAGCTTGAAAGGAACGGGCGGAACACTGCTTTCCAGCGTGTCAATACGGTAATATTTTCCGGTCACCTTGCTTCTGTCCGCGGTTTCTATGCAGAGAGCATACGGTTGGTCGTTTATTTCACCTATAAAAACCCCGCTGATGTCGGAAAACGAGAAATCGGCAAGTTCCAGATCCTCTACGAATTCCGCCTTTTTCGGTTTGTCCAGCTCTTCTTGTCTTGGCTGAACCCCGTTTTTTGCTTTGTGCTTGCAGGAATCAGGAACAATAAGCAGGCATACGGCCAAAAGGAACAGCCCCAAAACCGTCATGCAGCTTCTCCAATGGGATAATATGTCCGACTTTTTAACCATATTCACGAATCATGATGCAAATATACTGTTTTTTTCGGCAGCATGTAAATTGCAATCAACCCTTCGAAACTAAACGTCCGATTGCTAAAAAAATTATGAATTAAAATTATGAATTATGCATTATGCATTATGAATTAAAAAGTGGTCCCACAAGGGCTCGAACCTTGGACCCTCTGATTATGAGTCAGATGCTCTAACCAACTGAGCTATGGGACCCGACAGTAGAGACGTGCCATGGCGCATCTCTACAATGTCAAATTTTCAGGCGGCAAAAATACACTTTTTTTTAACATGTTATGCTTTTTGTTTATTGTCTTCATTTACTGGTTCTTGGCTAATAGATAATGCTTGATGGTCAACGCCTACCCTGCTTCAATAACCCATAACCCATAACCCATAACCATTAAAAATGTATCTTTGCCGTCTGAAAAGACAGAGGAATATGTCCGGTGCGTCGCATTTTCTACCGATTACCAAGAAGGAGCTCGACTATTTGGGTTGGGACTACGTGGATGTCATCATCGTGAACGGTGACGCTTACGTGGACCATCCGTCGTTCGGTGCGGCGGTCATCGGTCGTGTGCTCGAGCGCGAAGGACTGCGCGTGGCCATTTTGCCGCAGCCCAACTGGCAGGACGACCTCCGCGACTTCAAGAAGCTGGGGACTCCGCGCCTTTTCTTCGGGGTTACCTCCGGCAACATGGACTCCATGGTCAACCATTACACCGCCAACAAACGACTGCGCAGCGATGACGCCTACACTGCTGGAGGCAAGGCCGGTTTCCGCCCCGATTATGCCACCACCGTCTATTCCCGCATCCTGCGACAGCTCTTCCCCGACACTCCCATCGTGCTTGGTGGTGTGGAGGCCTCCATGCGACGGCTCTCCCATTACGACTATTGGAGCGACACCCTCAAACCTTCCATCCTCCTTGACAGTCAAGCAGATGTGCTGGTCTATGGCATGGGCGAACGGCCGATTGTGCAGTTAGCCAAGCTGATGCAACACTCTGACTGGCGCGACCATCTTCCCGAATGTTCCCAGATTGCCTATATAGATAATGGTGTTGACTGTTATAAGTCCGAAAATCCGATTCTTCTTCATGACTATGCTGAAGAGCTGAAAGATAAGCGTAAGTATGGGGAGAACTTTGTGGTGATGGAGAAGGAATCGAACAAGCGGGTGCAACGCACATTGATCCAGCCTTATACGGATAAGTTTGTGGTGGTGCGTCCGCCGTTTCCCGTGGCTACGGAGGCCGAGATGGACAGTTTCGCGCTCTTTGACCGGATGAAGAATGCGCCGCATCCCAAGTATCTGAAACGCGGTGACATCCCCGCCTTCGAGATGATCAAGAACTCCATCACCATCCATCGGGGGTGTTTTGGTGGATGCAGTTTCTGTGCCATTGCCGCGCACCAGGGCAAGGCCATTGCCTCCCGCTCTGAGGAATCCGTTATGCGAGAAGTGGAGGATTTGGTGCAACGCCCTTATTTCAAGGGACATATCAGTGATTTGGGTGGCCCATCCGCCAATATGTACAAAATGCATGGCAAGGATTTGTCGCAGTGCGAGAAGTGCGCGCGCGCGTCCTGCCTTGTGCCGAAAAAGTGCCCGAATCTGGTCGCCGACCACCACGCCGTCACGGCTCTCTATCAGAAAGTGATGAACACCAACGGGGTGAAACATATCACTATCGGTAGCGGCATCCGTTACGATATGTTGCTGACTGACAATGAGAAAGAGCGCTTGCAACTTGGACTTGGGGAGTATCTCCGACAAGTGGTGCGCCACCATGTGTCGGGACGTCTGAAGGTTGCACCTGAACACACAGATGCGGAGGTCCTTTCCCTCATGCGCAAGCCCTCCTTTGACCATTTTCTCGACTTTCTCAAAGAATTCAACGAGGAAAACCGGAAATGCGGGAAAAACCAACAGTTGATCCCCTATTTTATTGCCTCGCATCCAGGCTGCACAGTGGAAAAGATGAGCAAATTATGCGACATTACCCATCAATACCATCTTATGACCGACCAGGTGCAGGACTTCACGCCCACGCCCATGACCTACGCCACAGCGATGTATTATCTTGGTTATGACCCTTATACGAGCAAAAAAGTGCATGTGGCAAAAAGCAAACAGGAACGCCAGGACCAGCATTTGTTCTTTTTTGCCGATTTGCCGGAAAACAAGAAAAAAATTCGAGTAATAAGAGCTAATTTACATAATAAAAGATAAACCGAATCGTTATATCCGAGTGATTAATAAAATATCATTATGAAAAAAAGCTTTATTTTGTTGATTTGTTGCATGATAACTTTAGGAAGTATCAATGCACAGCACCCCACACGACATTTTATTTCCTTGAGTCGTGGCTCCGCTTATTCGAACACCGTTCGTGTGCAACCCTCCTTGCCTGTCGTGTGTCTCGGTGGCATAAGCGATAATATCGGGCTGGGCTACCAGCTTCATCACAACCATTTCACTTTCGGTGTTGGGGTTGAGTATGACAATACCATTATGGCAAATATGTCCACGGAGGATATCACAACGGTAGGTTTTTTACATTATAATACAATTGAGAAAGGGATGACGGAGTTTTTGCACAACATGAGCTTCAACTTCCCGGTGATGTTAGGCGGGGAGTTTGGCAAATTCTATTTCAAGGCAGGCGTGGCGCCTTCTTTAAGTGTTTATGGAAACGGCGCTGTCATAGGACCTGCGCTCAACGATAACTCTGAGGTTTGGGATTATGAGGACATTCATCAGTATCGTTATAATCGCGATTTCCAACTTTATGCCCGTTTTGAGTTGGGCGGTTCTTTTGGGGAGTTTACCTCTTTTGATGAACTTGTCCAGCCTAAAGCCCGATTCTATCTTGGCGCATACGTGGATTATGGGATCTATGAAGAGGGACCGAAAAAAAGTATTGGATCATACGCACATTACGTCCCATACGCGATCAGCGACGAGGCATTTCATGATGTGACCATCCCGTTAAATGTGGGCCTGCGTTTCACCTGCTTGTTCAATGTGTCGAAGTAGCAACATCTCTTTTTTGAAAGATTGATCTGAGATTATGGGGACGATGCGCATATTCTGCGATTCGTCCCCATAAATTTTGTATTTTTGCATCCTTTTTGAATATGACGTTTATGGAAAATATGAAACCGAGAGTAAGATTTGCGCCTAGTCCCACGGGACCGCTCCACATCGGCGGCGTGCGTACCGCATTGTATAACTACCTGTTTGCCAAGAAACACGGCGGCACTTTCCTGCTGCGTATTGAGGATACCGACCAGACCCGCTTCGTGCCGGGCGCGGAGGAGTACATCATCGAGGCCTTCCAGTGGCTCGGACTCAAGTTCGATGAGGGTGTCGGCATCGGCGGCGAGTTCGGCCCGTATAAGCAGTCGGAGCGCAAACCCATGTACAAGCCTTACGCTGAACAGTTGGTGAACGACGGTTGGGCATATTATGCTTTCGACACTCCCGAAGCCCTCGATGCCAAACGCAAGGAGGCGGAAAGTCAGAAGAAGACGTTCCAATATGATGCTTCCACGCGTATGTCGATGGTCAACTCGCTGACACTGAGTGCAGAAGAGACGAAAGCACGAATAGAGTCGGGGGCACCTTACGTGGTCCGTTTCAAATATCCCGAAAACACCGACATCCACGTCCACGACTTGATTCGTGGAGAGGTGGTGATAAATTCCAACCTTTTGGATGATAAGGTGTTGTATAAGTCTGATGGAATGCCGACTTACCATTTGGCCAACATTGTGGATGACCACACGATGCAGATTACGCACGTGATCCGTGGTGAGGAGTGGTTGCCGTCGGCGCCGCTGCACGTGATGTTGTACAAGGCGTTCGGCTGGGAGGCCCCACAATTCGCGCATCTGCCGCTGCTGCTCAAACCCGATGGTAATGGCAAGCTCAGCAAGCGCGACGGCGACCGTCTCGGATTTCCGGTTTTCCCGCTGGAGTGGCACGATCCCAAGAGCGGCGATGTCTCTTCAGGTTATCGCGAAAGCGGCTATCTGCCTGAAGCGGTGGTGAATATGTTGGCGTTGTTAGGATGGAATCCAGGCATTGAGCAGGAAATCTTTACCCTTGACGAGATGGTGGAACTCTTCTCGTTGGAGAAAATCAGCAAGTCTGGCGCGAAATTCTCCCTCGACAAGGCCAAATGGTTCAACCACGAATACATCCAGATGAAATCCGCGCAGGAGCTGGCACCCTATTTCACCAAGATTCTGGACGAGAAGGGCATTACCTATACCGAAGAGTATCTCTTGAAGGTCATTGACTTGATCAAGGATCGTCTCAACTTCATTCCCGATTTCTGGGAGCAGGCCGGCTACTTCTTCGTGGCCCCGACGGAGTACAGCGCACAGGATTTGAAGAAGCGTTGGAAAGAGGGCACTGGCGAGAAATTGCGTGTCATCCTTCAGTTGTTGGAGCAGGATGAGGTCTTCGACATGCAGGCCGCCCACGACCGTGTGATGGAACACATCAAAGCCAACGAATGTAACATGGGAGCTGTGCTCAACAGTCTGAGAATTGGTCTTGTAGGAGCTGCCCGTGGCCCCGAACTCTTCACCATGATTAGCGTTCTCGGCGTGGAGGAGACCCGCAAGCGCACCGAAGCGGTGATTGCTGCGGTGGAGGGATGATTATGAATTCATAATTCATAATGCATGATGCATAATTAATAAGGAGTAGGGCCGTCACGGTGTGGCGGCCCTAATTGTATTCTTTATAGATATCTTGCGACTCCATATCAAGGAATTCCAGTGTGACGGGGTGCCATGGCGCCTTCCTACATGGATTCAATCGATTGCCAGTCCTCCCATTGCCGTCTCCTTATACAAACTCGGGAGGTCTTTGCCCGTCAGATTCATCGTTTTCACCACCTTGTCGAAGCTGATGAGGTGCTTGCCGTCGGACATCATGGCGAAGAGGTTGGCGTCGAGGGCGCGGAGGGCGGCGAAAGCGTTGCGCTCGATGCAGGGAATCTGCACGAGACCGCAGATGGGGTCGCAGGTGAGTCCGAGGTGATGTTCCAACCCCATCTCCGCTGCGTACTCGATTTGTTGTGGCGAACCTCCGAAGAGCTGGTTGGCGGCGGCAGCAGCCATGGCGCATGCGGAGCCGATCTCGCCCTGGCAGCCCACTTCCGCTCCGGACAGGGAGGCGTTGGTGCGGATGATGTTGCCGAAGAGTCCGGCTGTGGCCATCGCTTTCAGGATGAATTTGTCGCTATAGTCATGGTTGTGTTTGAGGTGGTAAAGCACCGCCGGCAGCACGCCCGACGAACCGCAGGTGGGCGCGGTGACGATCTTGCCGCCCGAGGCGTTCTCCTCCGCCGTGGCCAAGGCGTAGGCCGACACGAGACAACGGCCCTGTAACGAGGCCTTGTAGCTGCGTGCCTTCACGTAATATTGCGTGGCCTTCCGTTTGACGTACAGCCCGCCCGGCAACACTCCGTCGTTTTGCAGCCCTTTCTCGATGGTTGACTGCATCACCTTCCAACGCTCCTCCAAGAAGTCCCAAAGGTCGGCATCCTCGTGCTTTTCCACGTATTCCCAGAAGTTCATACCGTATTTCTCCACCAGTTTCACGATTTCCGACATACTGTTCTCCTCATAGCGCTCTTCGTGGTCAATCACGGAGTGCTCATCCGCAATCTCGCCGCCGCCGATGCTGTAGATCTTCCACTGGTCGGTCATCTCCTCGCCTTTGAGCGATTCAAAGAGCATGGCGTTGGTGTGGAACTCGTGCTGGATCTCGGGTCTCCAGACAATCTCGGTGGACTTCGGCGACAGGGCATCGATGATGGTCTTGTCGGTGAAGTGGCCCTTGCCGGTGGCCGCCAGACTGCCGTAGAGGGTCACGCGGTAGCCGCTGGCGTCAGGGGTTCTCTCTTTGAAGATTTCTGCCGCGCGGTGCGGTCCCATAGTGTGACTGCTGGAAGGGCCGTAGCCGATTTTGAAGATTTTCTTGATGGACTCCATATAATACTCGATATGTTTTGAAAACGCAAAAATACATAAAAAGGAAATACACAATGACAAATGCGACCTTGTATGACGACGCTGAAATTAGCGACAGTATTCACCTCATTACTCCAAAAAAAATCCCCCTGCGGTCGCACCGAGGGGGATTTTTGTATAAAAGAAAGCCTGTTTAGTTCTTCATACGGGCATTGATTTTGTCGTTCAGCTCTTGCGGGATAGGCATGTTGAGCAAAGCCTTCATTTCGCGCAGGATTCTGTTGTTCTCCAAATTGTCGGAGTTCACCTGATAGGCCTTCTCGCACCATTCGTGGGCTTTCTCCATAGCGTTTTTGCGTTCAGGGCTTTGGAACAGACTGTTGGCCTCATCCCAGTGCTTGGTGTTCATGGCCGTTTGGCGACGATCCATGATGTCATAATACTCCATAGCATAACGGTATCCCATTTGTTTCATAAGGTCAAAATCGTTGGGCGTTTTGGCCAGGGCCTCGGTCAAGATTTGTTCTGCCTTGGCGTATGATTTCGCATTGGTCAGGTAGGTGGCGCAGATGGGAATCATGGCTTCGTTGCCAGTGGCGATGACTTTGTCGCAGGTCTCCAGCAGTTTCTCCTGTTCGCCAATCATTCCATAGTAGTCCATTTCGGGCTCGTACAGCTTTTCGGGCTTGTCGGCGAACATTTTCTTCGCCTTGGCAAGGGTCTCACCGCATTTCACCGTGTCTTTTTTGTCTTTGTAGAGGTAGTAGAGTTCCACATAGGCATCTTCTGACACATCGGGAGACGTTTCGACGCATTTGGCCAGCATCTTTTCATAGTTTTCCTTGTCGTTGAGCTTCTGGTTGTAGACAAGTGCGGTTTGCAGATAGACGATGGCGGCGTTCTTCTTCATCTTGGCAAGCTCGAAGCATTTAGCAGAAAGACCGTAATATTTCAGAGCGTCCTCAACTTTACCTTTGGAGGCGGCAGCAGCGGCTTTCTCATAGAAAGGTTCGGCTAACAGCTTCTGGCCCTCTATGGCACCGAGCATACCGGTTTTCGGCTCCACTTTGGGATCAAGCTCCAGCGCCTTCACAAAGGAGTTGTAGGCATCCTCCAGCGCGTTGGGATAACGTGCGGCGACAGACGGGTCTTTTTGTTGTTTCTCCAAGTCGTATCTGTACAGGTGGACATTGACATTCGCCTGCATCAACCATACGGCGGCGTTATCAGGATTGGAAGCCATGCAGGATTCCATGAACTTTTTTGCCTTAGGAGTTTGGCCGCTTCTCAGGCATTGCCAGACATCGTCCAGGCAAGATTGCGAGAAAGCACTAACGCTAACAAAGAGCGCGACTAAAACAAGCATCCATTTTTTCATTTTCTTGAAATTTTTTTGTGACTAATTATTTGATTGATTATCTTTCCAATTGTTTAATGAGGGCATCAATTTCATCTGCCTTCGGAGACTGCTGGCGTACGTAAATGGCACGAAGCGTGTTGAGAAGATTCACATCCTTGGGCTCCAGTTTGCGTGCCTGCTCAAAATAGTTTGCCGCTTCTGCAAGGTATTTTTCCGAGAGGTTTTTGGCCGCTTGGATGTCACTATTATTGGCCTGTTGCAAGGCAAGCTGGTTTTGGTGGTTGAAATAGTATTCTGAAAAACTATACGTACACACCCCTAAGTTGTAAAGAATGACGAAATTATTGGGAGTCAATACGTTGGCTCGGGCGAGCAGACGTTCTGCAGCTTCGTAACGCTTCTCCTTGATATAGAAGTTGGCCACGTTCACCATCTCATCCTCGGTCTTCAATGACTGAACATCAATCTGATCAAGTAAAGACTTGGCTTTCAAACTGTCTCCTTTCCAATACATGTAGTCGATCTCCAACAATCTAATACTCATGTCGTTGGGGTTCTTCTGTTTGGCCATGGCAAGCGTTTTCTCCACATTCTGGTAGTCGTTTTTGGCCTTGAAATGGTCAATCAGCTTTGCGAAGACGTAAGCGTTTTGGGAACCGTCGTTGAGCGCTTTCTGGTAGTATGCTACGGCTTCGTCATTCTCGCCAAGACTTTCCATCGCGTATGCGTAGTAATAGTAGAGGTCGCCGTTCATGGGATACTGTGGCGTGTCCATTTCATAGCTCTTGATGCCTTTGGCCAGCGTCTTCTTAGCATTGGCGAAGTCTTTGGCTATCAGTTGGTCAACACCGCGAACCAAAAGGTAGGGGTATAGCTGCTTGAGGGCATCCTGAGCGGTCATCATGTCCAGTGCCTCCGCTTTCGGGTTAATGGAAATAGCTTTCTCGAAAGCGTCAAAAGCCTCTACAGGAGCATCCGGATATTGAATCTGATAGCTGTCGTTTTTCTGCTTCTCGCTATATTCGCGGTTGGCAAGCAAGAACTCGATGTTGCCTTTGTAGAGCCAGGTCTGTGCCTTTGCGGAGAGCTTCTCGTCAGCCGTGCACTGGTCAATCTGTACCTTCGCCTTGTCATAGTCCTTGTCGTAGAAGCAGTTGTAGGCTTTGGTAAGTGACGGCTTCTGTGCAAGTAAAGCCGTCAGAATCAAAAGGTTAATGGCAAGAAGGACATATTTTTTCATTGTTTTGGTATTTAAGTCGATAGTTAAGCTTCGGACTCGGTTTCAGAGGAGGTGTTTAATTCCGGGGTTTCCGGATTGGCATTCCCATCATTTTCTTCAAAATCTTCCTCTTCTTCCTCTTGGCGCGGCACCTCGCAGACGGCGGCAATCATATCCTTTCCACGCAGGTCTATCAGTCTGACACCTTGCGTGTTACGTCCTAAAATGCGCAGCTGGTCCACATGCAGACGGATGGCGATACCGGAGCGGTTGATGATCATCAAGTCATCGTCGTCGGTGACGGCTTTGATGGCAATCAACTTGCCGGTGCGTTCGGTGATCTTGATAGTGCTGACGCCCTTGCCGCCACGGTGGGTGATACGGTAATCCTCTAACAGGGAACGCTTTCCGTATCCGTTTTCGGAAACAATCAGGACGTTGCTACGGTTGTTGTCAATGGCGAGCATACCCACCACGCGGTCGTTTTCATCCTCAAGGGTGATGCCTCGCACACCGGCGGCGGTACGACCAATGGCGCGGAGTTCCTCGTTCTCGTGGAAGCGGATGGCGCGACCGGAGTGCAGGGCCATCATGATGTCGCTGTTGCCGTCGGTGAAACGGGCGGCTAACAAGCGGTCGCCTTCGCGAACGTTAATGGCGATGATGCCTTTCTTGCGCGGATGCGAGTAAGCTTCAATGGAGGTTTTCTTGATGACACCCTTTTCGGTGCACAATATGATATAGTGGTTGTTGATGAAATCGGGATCGTCAATGCTCTTGAGGTTGATGATGGAGGTGATTTTGTCGCCTTCCTCGATCTGGAGCAGGTTTTGGATGGCACGACCTTTGGAGGTTTTCATGCCTTCCGGAATCTCGAACACTCTCATCCAGAAGCACTTGCCTTTCTCGGTGAAGAAGAGCAGGTAGTTGTGGTTGGTGGCCATATAGAGGTGTTCGATGAAGTCCTCGTCGCGGGAGCTGCTGCGACGGGAACCCTTGCCGCCACGGTTCTGCACTTTGTATTCGGCCAGCGGCGTGCGCTTGATGTAGCCCAAGTGCGAAATGGTGATCACCACCTCTTCGTCGGCGATGGTATCCTCGACGCGGAACTCGGAGGAGCTGTACTCAATGGGCGAGCGGCGCTCGTCGCCGAAACGTTTCTTGATATCCTGCAGCTCGTCTTTGATGATACCCATACGCAAGTTCACGTCGTTGAGCACATCCTGCAAGTGCGCGATGAGCTTCATCAGCTCGTCGTATTCGTCCTGCAGTTTCTGACGCTCCATTCCGGTGAGTTGTCTGAGACGCATCTCCACAATGGCTTTCGCCTGGATTTCAGTGAAGTCCCAGTTAGTCATCAAACCCTGCTGCGCCTCTTGCACGGTTTGCGAGGCACGGATGAGGGCGATGATCTCGTCGATGATGTCAAGGGCTTTGAGGAAACCTTCGAGGATGTGGGCGCGCTCCTGGGCCTTCTTGAGGTCGAATTGGGTGCGGCGGATCACCACATCGTGACGGTGTTTCACGTATTCCACAATCATATCCTTGAGGTTCAGCGTCATCGGGCGGCCGTTGACCAGTGCCACGTTGTTGATGCTGAAGGACGACTGCAGGGCGGTCATCTGGTAGAGCTTGTTGAGGACCACCTCGGGCACCACGTCTTTCTTGAGTTCGTAGATGATGCGGGTGCCGTTGCGTTTGTTGGTGAGGTTTTGCACATCGGTGATGCCGGCGATCTTGCCCTCTTTGACGAGTTCGACGGTGTGGCTGATCATGACGGAGGGGTTGGTCATGTAGGGCAGGGTAGTCACCACGATGCAGTTGTGGTTCTTTTCGGTCTCAATCTCGGCGTGACCGCGCATCACGATGCGGCCGCGGCCGGTGAGGAAGGCATCCTGGACGCCCTTGTAGCCGTAAATGATACAGCCGGAGGGGAAATCGGGGGCCTTGATGGTGTGCATCAGCTCCTCGATGGTGATGTCGTTGTTGTCGATGTAGGCGCAGATGCCGTCGCACACCTCGCTGAGGTTATGGGGCGCCATGTTGGTGGCCATACCGACAGCAATGCCGGAGGAACCGTTCACAATCAGATTGGGTATCTTGGCGGGCAACACGGTGGGCTCTGGGATGGAGTCGTCGAAGTTGAGCACCATGTCAACCGTGTCTTTCTCAATGTCAGCGACCATCTCCTCGGAGGAGCGGCGAAGACGGGCTTCCGTGTAACGCATGGCGGCGGGACTGTCGCCGTCCACCGAACCGAAGTTACCCTGTCCATCGACGAAGGGGTAGCGGAGGGTCCAAGGTTGGGCCATACGCACGAGGGCGTCATACACGGCCGTGTCGCCGTGCGGGTGGTACTTACCAAGCACCTCACCGACGATACGGGCGCACTTACGATAAGGACCGCTTTCGGTGATATTCATGTCCCACATGGCGTAGATAATGCGGCGCTGCACGGGTTTCAAACCGTCGCGCACATCGGGCAGGGCGCGGGAAACGATGACGGACATCGAATAGTCGATGTAGGCCGTCTTCATCAGGTTTTCAATATTATACGGAACTATCTTCTCGTCTAAAATTTCATTTTCTTCCATTTCTTGTCGTCTATTAAATCTCTAACTGTCTTAAAATGAAAAACTTATGCTTTTTAACAATAAAGCACTAAAATACACTTTTTTTCGATTTCTTGGGCGGAAATCTATCACAATTTATTAACAATAAAAAACAAGAAAAACGCGAAAAAAGGGCGTTAAAACGCGTTGTAAGGGAAATTTGGCTTTTATTCTTTTATTTTGGGCGTTCCGGCACAGCAGTGGTCGGATTGTGCCCTTTCCGTAGGGGCGAATAATTATTCGCTCTTACACGTTATGGTAATCGTTTCTTAATCTCCTCCAATTCCTTGAAAAGATCCGGCAGCTTGCGCATCATCGCCATCTCGCGCCATTTGGCGTTGGCGTCGCCGGCAGGCATCCCAAAGAGGGTTCTGCCCTCTTCCTTGACGTCTTTGTCGATGGCCGACAAAGCCAGCAGCACGGTGCCTTTGGCGACGTAGAGGTCTTTGTTGACGGCTGCCTTGGCCCATATCTTGCAGTCGTCATCGATGTAAGTGCAGCCCGCCACACCGCACTGCGCGCCCAAGAGAGTGCGCTTGCCAATGTGCGTGTCGTGACCCACCTGCACCAGGTTGTCGAAAATGCAGCCATCACCAATGTAGGTGGTGCCGGAAACGCCGCGGTCGATGCAGCAGTTGCAGCCGATTTCCACATCGTTGCCGATGTAGGTGTCGCCGCAGGAGGTCAGCTTCAGCCAGCCGTCGGGACGCTTCTGGAAATAACAGGCATCGGCGCCGATGGTGCTGTTGGAATGTATGACCACGTTGTCGCCGATAACGGTGTCGGCATAAATGCTCACGTTGGAGTGGATGATGCAGTTCTTTCCGATGCGCACGTTCTCGCCGATGAAAACCAACGGTTGGATGATTGTGCCTTCACCGATAACGGCACTTGGATGGATGGGAGAGTTTTGCGGTGTGAAATGTACAAAATGCTCCACGACAGCAAGGTAATCGCGGAGCGGATCCTCGGAAACAAGCAAAACCTTACCGGCGGGGCATTCCACTTCCGCACTGTTGATGAGGATTGCGGATGCCTCGCTTTGCAGAATCCGAAGGTAATACTTCTCGTTGTCCACAAAAGTGAGATCCCCTTTGCGGATAGAGTGCAACTCATTGATTCCCGTCACCTTAAGGGTGGAATCACCCTTAACGGCAACGGGATGACCAATCAGTTGAATTAATTCGTCGATGCTAAGCGACTGACGCAGAATCATGCGGATAACGCTTATTCTTTGACGCGTTCAGAATACTTGTTGGTGCGGGTGTCGACTTTGATTTTCTCACCCACATTGATGAAAAGGGGAACATAGACATCAGCGCCGGTTTCCACCACAGCACGTTTGAGGGAGTTGGTGGCGGTGTCGCCCTTCACGCCGGGATCGGCCTCGATGACTTCCAGGTCAACAAACGGAGGAAGTTCGCAGGTGAGCGGAGTGTCGGAATCCGTGTCGTAGTTGATTTCCACCTCTTGGCCTTCCTTGAGCAGGTCGGGGTTGTTGATAAGATCCTTCTCGATAGGAAGTTGCTCGTAAGTTTCGGTGTGCATGAAGATATAGGTGGTGTCGCCTTCCTTATAGAGGAATTGGTATGGGCGGCGCTCCACGCGGGCAAGGTCAATCTTGACGCCGGCGTCGAATCTGAACTCCTGAACTCTACCGTTTTTGAGGTTTTTGAGTTTCGTGCGGACAAAAGTGTTGCCCTTGCCGGGTTTCACATGCAGGAATTCCACGATTGACCAAATCTCGTTGTTGTGAACAATACAGAGGCCGTTCTTAAAATCAGCAGTTGTTGCCATACAATTTGGTATTTAGTTAGAAAAAAATCGGCTGCAAAGATACAATTTTTTTGGTTCAAAGTTCAAGGAGCAAAG
>R25__coassemble_921_pt1 | contig 15780 bp, 12 predicted proteins | sample R25__metabat2_low_PE_038 | metagenome-assembled genome bin R25
AATACGGAGACACATCACTCTGTACGTTCCAATACGCCAACCTCTTCGATCAAAACATGGAGGAAAACAGTTTCGACTACATTATCTTGCAAGACACACTCCACCACATCGAACCGTTGGATGAAGCCTTGCCGATTTTCCGCCGTGTGCTCAAACCCGACGGAAAACTGATTCTGATCGAAGAAAATGGCGGCTGTTGGATCAAAAGTGCGATGCTTTTCGCGCAACGGGGCAACAAACGGGTGATTTCCATGTATGATGACACCTTGAAAAAAGAGGTGCTGATGGGGAATGAGAATATTCGTCCGGAAAAAATATGGCGAAAGCATTTCGAAAAGGCAGGCTTCCAAATGGACGAAAACAGCCTCCAATACATACGTTTCCTGCCGTCCCCCTGCTTTAATGAAAAAAAATTGCAAAAAAATATAGAAAAAGAGCAAAAGATATGGAAGAAAAATGCATTTTTGCGCCGCCATGCCTTTTGGGGAATTAACATGGTGTTTGTGAAGGGACGATGAAAGACGATGATACGATGAGGCGATGAAAAAAACAGAGGGATTTTAAAAGGGCAAGAATATAAATAATGAAAAATTAAAACAATTCAGTATGAACGAAAATATCGAACAAAACAGTAAACCTGAAACCCGTTCGCGCAAATTCTGGCGTGTGGTGTTAGGTTCAATGGTGGGTTTCGTGCTCGCCTCCATTATTGTTTCCATTCTGAGCGTTCTGATGTTTCTCGGAATGATTGCCTCTTTTGAGAAGATGGGTTCTTCGACCGCTTCTACAAATGTAAAAGACAACAGCGTTCTTTTGCTGGATCTGTCCGCATCCATCAATGAGCGAGCCGTGGAAATACCCTTCAGCTTTGGTGATTATATGCAAGAAGGACTGGGCTTGAACAACATTTTGGCAGCCATCAATGCGGCGGCAGGGGATCCCAAAATAAAAGGTATCTATCTGAAGTCCAAGACTGTGTCCGCTTCGCCCGCCTCCACAAAAGCCATTCGCGATGCTTTGATGGAATTTAAGAAATCTGGTAAGTTCATCTACTCTTATAGCGATTTATATACACAAAACGCCTACTATATGGCCACCGCCGCCGACAAGATTTTGCTCAACCCTTCCGGCGATTTAAGCTTCAGAGGCTACGCGTTCCAGCTCATGTTTTACAAGAATCTCATAGACAAACTGGATGTAGATGTGCAGATTTTCCGCCACGGACAGTTCAAGAGCGCGGTGGAACCTTACTTCTTGGATAAGATGAGCGAGGCAAACCGCGAACAGATGTCCACACTGGCAAACTCCTTATGGACAGTTTTGGTGCAAGATGTCGCCAAATCACGTAAACTCTCTGTGGATCAGCTGAATAATATTGCCGATAACTTACTTTGCTCTTCCCCTCAAGAAGCTTTGAGCTTGAAATTGGTCGATAAGTTGGCTTATCCCGATGAAGCGGAGAAAATGATCAAGACAAAGCTGAATCTGGGCGAGAAAGACAAGGTTAACTACGTGTCTGTCAACCAATACGCAAAGACTATTTCCAATAAAGAAATCAACACCGACAAAGTGGCAGTGATGTATGCCTACGGCAATATTTCCGACGGTAAAGGCGACAGCGAGCGCGGCATCTATTCCGAAACGTTCGTCAAGGAATTCCGCAAAGTGTATAAGAATGACAACGTGAAGGCCATTGTGTTGCGCGTCAACTCCCCTGGCGGCAGCGCGTTAGCTTCTGAAAATATCTGGCGCGAGATTGAACTCGCCAAGAAGGCCGGCAAGAAAGTGGTGGTCTCCATGGGCGACTATGCGGCTTCCGGCGGTTACTACATATCCTGCAACGCCGACTACATTTTCGCAGAACCCAACACCATCACCGGTTCCATCGGTGTGTTCGGTATGGTTCCCTCTTTGCAGAAATTCATGAAGAACAAGCTCGGCGTCACAATGGATGAGGTGGGCTCCAACAAACATTCCGTCCCTGGCGGCCTGTACCGTCCGATGGACGAACTGGAAAGCCAGAAGCTGCAAGCCTCCATCGAAGACATTTACGCTACGTTCACGAAACGTGTGGCAGATGGACGTCATTTGGATGTCGCCTACGTCGATAGCATCGGACAAGGACGTGTATGGGCTGGCAGCGATGCGTTAGGCCTCGGTCTGGTGGATGCGATGGGCAACATCAACGATGCCATTGCCAAAGCCGCAGAGTTAGCCTCTCTCAACAAGTACGACATCACCTATTATCCGGCACAAAAGGATTGGTTCTCTTTGATTTTCAACATGAAAGATGAGGAAGTGGATGCTGCTTTGCGTCAAAAAATGGGACAGTTCTACTATTTGTATGACGGAGTGCAGCAGGTGTTGGGCAACAGTGGTGTGCAAGCTCGCATGCCTATGATTATCACAATCGAGTAACTTTAAAAAACAGCAAATTATGAGTCCTGAGTTTTATACCACAGCTTTTAACATATACCTTTGGGTGATGATTGGCATCGCCGTGGTGGTTTTCATCTCCCTTTACTTTGTGAAGGCCGGTTACGGCATGTTCACCACTAGCAAATGGGGTAAGACCATTAATAATAAGTTGGCTTGGTTTCTGATGGAATTCCCCATCTTCTTAGCCATGATCATTATCTGGTTGGCATCCCCGCACCGTTTTGACATTGTCCCGATGGTCTTTCTGCTGATTTTTGAAATCCACTATTTCCAGAGGTCACTCATTTTCCCCTGGCTGATGAGAGGGAAGAAGAGTCAGATGTCTCTTGCTGTCATGTTTATGGGTATTGCTTTCAACATCCTGAACGCTATGATGCAAGGCTACTGGATCTTCTTCGAATCTTACAAACAGAATTATCATGTGTTGGGACTTTCATACACGGATGTGGCGTGGCTTTGGTCACCGCAGTTCATCATCGGTGTCATTATCTTCATTTTCGGATTCTACGTCAACCTGCGTTCGGACTACATCATCCGCCATTTGCGCAAAAACGATGAGGATACAAAACATTATTTGCCAGAAGGCTTTATGTTTGAATACGTTACGAGTGCCAACTATTTCGGGGAACTGATGGAATGGCTCGGATTTGCCATTCTCACGTGGTCCATTTCCGGTCTGGTATTCTTTATCTGGACTTTCGCCAACCTCGTGCCGCGCGCCAACGCCATCTATCAGCACTATAAAGAAGAGTTCGGCGAAATCATAGAGAAAAAGCGTCTGAAACGGGTGTTCCCGTTTATATATTAGCTGTTGGCTTTTAGCTTTTAGCTGTTAGCGACTTATAACCTATAACAGCTTGATATATAAAAATTTAACGGCGAAATTTCTATTGAAACTTCGCCGTTAAGTTTTTGTCGTCCAAAGGAAGACGTTGCGGATAGACCATGTAGTCCTTTCCCGTCTTCGCCCACGCCAAATAGCACTCCCGTATTTCGTTGCGCCAGCCCTTGCGGATGAAAAACTGTCCGGTGCGATCCCAAAAATCGTTGATTTCGATGACGACCGGCCCTTCATCGGTGATGGCGATGTCCCAGCCTGCGACTTTACAATACGGAAACGCTTGTTGGAAACGGATTACTTCCGCCTTCACGGAGTCCCAATTCTCGATAACGACCCCATTTAATGGATTGCCGTTGTCGGGGTGGCAGTCAATGTCTTTTACGTTGTGCCAGCCGTCAAACTGGATGGCGTGGCGGATTTCGCCGGTTTCCACATCGACGCAGACATCCACGTTCCCGCCACCACCGGCATTATCGACACAACGGCCTGCCCGCCCGATTTTGATAAAGGTGGCGATGACCTTCGCCGAACCGTCCGGATAGAGCGCGGTCATGAAGCGCACCGTGTTGACCGAAGAGTCATTGAATGCGGCAAATTGGTCGGTCTGGCGCACCACGCTTTCGAAAATCAGCGCCTCCTCGCCCAAAACGGACGAAAGAGTGAGCTCTTGACCGTCAAAGCGGGTCACTATAGCATCATCATCTTGATAACCAATGCTTTTGATTACCCAGACATTATCGCCATGCGAACTTTCCGTGGTCTTGATGACACAGGATTGCACCCCTTTGGCCTTCAGGATTTGCAGCACTCCAGCGAGATCCCCGGCACATTCGGTATGGACTGTATAACGCGCCTCAGGTTGGTAGTAGCAGTATAGTTCGGATGTCCTTATTCCTGTGTTTTCCAGCATCTTATGTGCCATATACTTATTCCGGGCCAAGGACATATATTTCAATGGGTTAAGCAGATCCAGGTAGAAATGCTGTTCGTTCAGGCCCAGGAAATCCCGACGAAACTCCTCGCTCCGTTTCTCAAATTCAAACTCGTAATATTCCTCATGTGTAAGTCCTTTGGAACGATAGAGGGTGATATAGTCGCGCATCACCTTCATCCGCCGTGAAAGCGGATACATCCGTGCGAGTTGGATGGCATGATAAACTGCGGCTATGTTGTTTCTTATTGACATTGACTATAACTATAACTATGACTTAGACTTAGACTATTGAAAATTCACTGCTCACTATTTACAGATGGGTTCGAACATAATTATATTTTTCGTCCATTTCACGCTGGATGTCCAAATCAAAGATGCGTTTCATGCCTGTCGCTTTCACGGAGGCTGGCATTCCCGCCAACATTGTGTAGGGTTCGATGTTCGAGAAGTCCTTGTTTACCAGGCTATTGGATGCGATGATGGTTTTGCTCGGCACGACCGCTCCCTTGGTGAAGGTGGTCCGGTTGCCGACCCAGATGTCCTCACCGAGGATAATGGGTTTGGTCAGCGGCCCGATCTCCCCGTTGCGGTTGAGGTTCTGCACATAGTGGAACGTCGTGTCCATGAACTGGCAGTCCCAGGCGGCGCGCACGTTGCTGCCGATGACAATCTTGTCGAAGCAGAAAATTTTGAGGTTGGTGCCGAAATAGGATTCCCTTTCGCCGAACTCCAGTGTCGCGTTGTCGGAGATCACCACGTAGGAGCCATGACCGAAAATGGCTGGACCATTGAAAATGAGGGTGCCGCGCACGTTCCAGATGCACTGCTGGATGGCGGTGTCCACGTAATGGTCGTTCTTCCCAATTCGGATCATCCCGGAGCTGATTGGTCCGTTGATGACGATTTTCCCCGCCAGACTGCGGAAGGTCACCTTCCCGTACAACCAAACCGGCAATTTCTTCGCCACCGCGAAGGGAAACACTTTGAAATTGAACCAGAGGGTTTTGAGTACGTTGATGGTACGTATGATGTATAAGAGGGTACGCATGTTTAACTATGACTATAACTATGACTATTGATTAGACTCTGCTATTTCTAACCCTTTAGCCGAACATTGCGGTTTCGACGAGTTCGCAGATGATATGTCCGAGCATGATGTGGCTTTCCTGGATGCGGGGGGTATCCTTGGAGGGTGCATTCAGCAGAATGTCGGCGTAGTCCTTCATCGCGCCGCCGGTTTCGCCGGTCATAGCGATGACCTTCACGCCCATCTCTTTGGCCACCTCGAAAGCTTTGAGGATATTCTTGGAATTGCCCGAAGTGGAGATGCCCACAACGACGTCACCGGCCTTGGCGGTGCCGCACAGGAGCCGCGAGAAGATGAGGTCGTAGCCGTAGTCGTTGCCCACGGCGGTGAGGTAGGAGGTGTTGCAGTGGAGGGCTTCGGCGTTCAGCGGCGGCCGGTCGAAGTAGAAACGGCCGGAGAGTTCGGCGGCGAGGTGCTGGGCGTCTGCCGCGCTGCCGCCATTGCCGCAGAAGTGGATTTTGCCACCGCCCCGCAGCGACGTGGTAATCATCTCCGCAGCTTGTTGGATGCGGTTTTGAAATTCGGGATTGTCCAAAATCGCCTGCTTCACGGCGATGGATTGTTCAATGGATTGGGATATTCTTTGATTCATTATTGGTTTATTTCTTCGGAAAATGTAGAGACGTTTCATGAAACGTCTCTACTATCCATTTCGTTTGTTCGTGTATATTTTAATTTGACTACATCGAAAATAATTCACAATTCTTGTTGCGCCCGGGCATAATCTTCGGGGATGCCAATGTCGATAAAGTAGCCGTCGGAGGGCATGGCGTAAAAACATTCTTGCGTATAGTATTTGGTCATAAGGTCTTTCTCAAAGGAAAATTTCTTCGGCCGGGGATATTTTTCGAAGATTTTTCTGTTGATAAGATAAACCCCGCCGTTGATGTAACCGCGTCCGAAAGTGACCTGCTTTTCGGCGAAAAGGGCGATCAGATTGTCTTTGCTGATGGTGACGCTTCCGTATCGGGACACATCTTCCACTTCGCGGAGCACGATGGAAAGCAAACTGTTTTTCTCCTGATGAAAATGCTCAAAAGCATCCAAATCAACCTTGAACATCGTATCGCCATTAATCACAAGTACATTGTCGGACGTGCACTTGGACATGGCAAACAGAATGCCTCCGCCGGTGCCTAACGGTTCCGTTTCCACGGCATAGTCAATCTCCAGGGTTTTATATCTCTCTCCGAAATAATCCACAATTTTTTCATGTAGGTAGCCCACCGATAAAACAACTCTTTGGTATTCATAATCAATTAGATAGTCCAAAATATACGTTAAAAAAGGCCTTCCGTTGACTGATGCCATCGGCTTGGGCAGGTCTTTGACCACGCCTTGAAGCCGTGTGCCGAGTCCGCCGGCCAAAATAATCGCTTCTTTAATTTCAACACTCATCGTCTAATCGTCTCATCGTTCATCGTCCATGTTTTAAGTCCTTCGGACACAAATTCGTAGCGTTTCGACTGGCCACCGAATTTTGCGAGATGGTCGATGACCTTATATCGGGCGTTGGAGGGGCAGTAGAAGAACATAAATCCGCCGCCGCCAGCACCGGAGATCTTTCCGCCGGTGGCGCCCGCACTCATGGCCTCCTCGTACACCTCATCAATGAATGCATTGGAAACGCTGTCGGCCATCTGTTTCTTGTGTTTCCACCCTTCGTCCAGAATCTGTCCGATGGCATCCAGATCGCCTTTCAGCAGCACCTCTTTCATCTGGGCTGCCTGTTCTTTCAGGGCCAGCATCGCATCGATAGACTTCTGTTTTTTCGCCTGGACATTCTTCTGCTGTTCTTCAATAATTTGTGCGGACACGTGACTGGTGGCGGTATGGTAAAGCACTAAGTTGTGCGCAAGCTCGTCAGAATAGCGTTGACGGATATGTAACGGATTGACGATCACGTTGTCGCCGATGAATTCCATGTAGTTAAAACCACCGAAAGTGGCGGCATATTGGTCCTGTTTGCCACCGGCCATTTGCAGGTCTATTCGTTCAATCTCGTATGCGAGCTTCGCAATGTCATATTCACCGAGCGGGAGCTTCAGCCACTCCACGAATGCGCCGAGAATCGAAACGACCAAGGTGGAGGAAGTACCCAAACCTGAGCCGGGAGGCGCATCCACAAACGTACTCATCTTGAACGACAATGGCTTGTGCGTGAACTGCTTGACGATGCGGTTATAGACCCCTTTGTGAAGGATGAAATAACCCTCCGGCGATATCTTATCGGTAGCGTCAAAAGTTTCTCCAAAATCTTCCTTGGCTGGATTTTCAAACACAATCTGTCCGTTGTCCAGCGGTTCCAAGGTAGTGTAGGCGTACATGTTCACCGTGGCGTTAAGGATGGCGCCGCCGTAAATGTCGGAAAACGGCGAGACATCGGTACCGCCGCCGGCGAGACCTAATCGGAGGGGAGCTTTACTTCGGATTATCATAATCGAATGATATTCAGCTGTTTAGTCTTTGTTTAATTTCTGATTTCTCTATAAAAACGGAAATGCAAATATACACAAATTGCGAATATTGGCAGCCCTGTGGGTTTTCCCGTTGTTATTCGTGTATCACCTCCTCCATCACCTCCACAAACCTTGACCAAGCGTATTTCTTCTTCTCCTCAGCCACATTTCGTTCAAATTCCTCTTGTTTGTGCTCCTGGAAGAAACGGTATAGGGCATCAGCGATTTGTTTGGCATCGGGTTCTGTTACGTAACCGATTTTGCCATCGGGAACGATTTCGGGCAGGCCTCCCACATTCGTCACCAGCATAGGTTTTTCGAAATGGAAGGCGATTTGGGTGACCCCGCTTTGCGTAGCGGTCTTGTATGGTTGCGCCACGATATCCGCCGCGCTGAAATAACGGTTCACTTCGCCGTCGGGGATGAAATCCGTGCAGAGCACCACCCTGTCTTCGATTCCTAAATCTTTGATTTGCTTGAGATAAGGTTCAGAGTCACCGTAGAACTCGCCAGCCACGATAAGTTTCACGTTCTGTTGGCGAAGGCGTTCGTCGGCAAAAGCTCCCAACAGCAAATCCAGCCCTTTGTATGCCCTTATAAAACCAAAAAACAGCGCATAACGGGAATCAGGACTGAGATTTAGCAAGGAAAGGGCTGTCTCTCGGGGAAGCCGTTCCCCGTAATGATCATAGATGGGGTGCGGAGAGAACCGCTTGGGGCAGTTGCGTTTGTCGAATTTCTCAATGTCTTTGACGACCGATTCCGAAAGCGCCATGAATCCGTCCATGGACTTCACGAAATAGGGTGGCAGAATCTTGTCCAGAACATTAGGTTCGTGAGGTATCATGTTGTGGACCAGCGCAATAATCTTGGTATGGTGATTGCGCCGCACTTTGCGTGCAATCGTGCCCATGCAAGGGGCCATAAACGACATCCAGTATGCGAAAACGAGCACATCAGGACGTTTTTTGGAAAGTTCCTTGCCCTCTTTCAACCAATTGAACGGGTTACAGGAGTGTACTTTGCGGTATATTGTCAAGTCCTTCGGTGCCGGGTCTGGACTGAACTGGGTCTTCCCGGGAAAAAGGAAATTGGGATATTGCAGGGTAAAGGTGTACATTTCCACTTCGTGACCCTGCCTCTGGTACTCGCCAGCGAGGCGTTCGTTGAACGTCGCCAATCCCCCGCGATAAGGGTATGCTGTTCCGAGAATGATGATTTTCATAAGATGCAAATTCAAACGGCAAAGATAGGTATTTTTTCGTACTTTTGCAGCCTTAAAAATTTGAAATAAAATCATAGGAAATATGAAACCGATTCTGAAGAAAACCCTTATCCATTGTGGCATCATCCTGTTCTTTTTCCTGATAGCCGCCATCTATATGTCCCCTGCCTTTGACGGCAAAGTCATCATGCAAGGTGATACCATGAAATGGCAGGCCATGGCCAAAGAACAAAATGATTTTCATGATAAAACAGGAGAATACACCACTTGGACAAGTTCTATGTTTAGCGGTATGCCATCCTATCAGGTGACAACACCCCCCTCTAAGTCAATATTCAACAAAATTGATAACCTTTTAAATCTCAATCACATGGGGTATGGCGGCAATATAGGAATCATCTTTCTCTATTTGCTTGGGTTTTATGTGGCTTTAATTGCTGCCGGCCTGTCTCCATGGTTAAGCCTTTTAGGGGCATTGGCTTTTGGGTTGGGAAGTTATAACATTATTATTATTGAAGCTGGCCATATCACCAAGGCATATGCAATGGCTATGATTGCCCCAATTTTAGGTGGCATGCTATTAGTGCTCCGTAACAAAAAGTATCTTTGGGGCGGCATTTTATTTGCTTTGGCTTTGGGCTGCCAAATAGCTTGTAACCACATCCAAATCACCTATTATACTATGTTAACGGGGCTTATTCTCGGACTTGTGTATTTGATATATGCTATCAAGAACAAGGAATTCAAGCCTTTTCTGTTAGGGGTAGGTGTCATGTTGGTTGGGGTAGGTTTTGCTGTTGGCGCAAACGCACGCCAGTTGTTCATCAATCAGGAATATGTGAAATATACGATGCGCGGCGGCTCTGAAATCACTGTAACGCCTGAGGATCTGTATAAAGATGGTGAACCGAAGTCCATTGTTGCCTCAGATGGTCTGGACAAGGACTATGCGTTTGCCTGGAGCTATGGTAAGGGGGAAACTTATACCTTACTTGTGCCTGGTGCATACGGTGGTGGTTCTGGCGAGAATGTTGGAACAGATTCTGAATTCTACAAGAATTTCCGTCAAAAGCAGGCCCCACTATACTGGGGTGATCAACCATTCACCTCTGGACCGGTTTATTTTGGTGCCATTGTTGTTTTCTTGTTTGTTTTAGGTCTGTTTGTAGTGAAGGGGCCTGAGCGTTGGTGGATTCTGTTGGCCACCATCCTTTCCATCCTGATGGCTTGGGGCAAGAATCTGATGGGGTTCAACAGCTTCTTGTTTGACCACCTGCCATTCTACAACAAGTTCCGCACTCCTTCTATGAGCCTTGTGATGGCCAACGTTTCTATGGTTATATTGGCTGTCATGGCGTTGAAAGCCCTATTCGACAAGGAGAATCCGGTGGACAAGAAAAAGCTGAACCTTGGTCTATACATATCTACGGGCATTGCGGCAGGATTTATCCTGCTAATGATGGCGCTGTCTGGTAATTTCTCCTTCTCCGGTGCGAGCGACGTTCAGATGGCGGCGCAGTACGGCAATCAGTGGGATATGATCAAGGATGTGCTGGTTAAAGACCGCAAAGCACTCTTTATGGCGGACTCTTGGCGTTCACTTATTCTTATTTTGGTATCTGCTGTTCTCTTGTGGCTATATATCAACGAGAAAATCAAACATTCCGGCATCATCATCGGGGTGCTGGCCTGTCTGGTACTGTTCGACCTTTGGGGCGTCGATCGCCGCTACCTCAACGATTCCAACTTCATCAGCGAGAAGCGTATCAAACTGAAACCTTCATCAACAGATCAAATGTTAGATCAGTATGCGGCACAGTTCAAAGACGAGGATTACCGCGTGTTCGATCTTTCCGTGAACACTTTTAACGATTCTTATCCTTCTGCCTATCATCATCAAATTGGTGGTTATAATGCGGCAAAGTTGCGCCGCTATCAAGACATTATCGACTTCTATCTCTCTCGCCATATCAACCCCGGTGTGCTCAACATGCTGAACACCCGCTACGTGGTGATGCCCGGACAAGGCGGTCAGCCCATGGTGCAGCGAAATCCCGACGCTTTGGGCAATGCTTGGTTCGTAGACCAGTTCCAGTTGGTGGAGGATGCCAATGCGGAGATTCTGGCACTGAATGAGTTGAACCCAGCTGACACGGCTGTCATTGACAAGCGTTTCGCCGAAATGGTGCAGGGCAAGAACCTGGAACGTGACAGCAACTCCGTCATTGTGATGGAACACCAGAAACCGTACAATCCCGACTATGTGGTCTATAAGAGCAAGTCTTCCAAAGATCAGTTAGCTGTTTTCTCGGAGGTCTATTACGCCCCCGACTGGCGCGCCTATATCGACGGCAAGCCAGCCGACTATTTCCGCGCCAACTACATCCTGCGCGCCATGGTGATTCCCGCTGGCGAGCACAAGATTGAGTTCAGGAATGAGGCTCCGCTGATGCACAAGTTGGACAAAATATCCGTGATTTGCTCCATTTTGTTTGTTTTAGTGGTTGCGGGCTCATTGGTGTTGTATTACCGTAAGCCGAAGAAAGAAGCAATCAATGACTAACCACAATCCTTAAACCATGCTTTCTGTCATCATCTGCACTTACAACCGTGACAAGTACATTTACAATGTGCTGAAAAGCCTGGCTGAGAACACGCTGTCGCCGGAAAAGTACGAGATTGTCCTAGTGGATAACAACTGCACGGACAACACGCGAAGCGAGTGCGAACGATTTGAACATGACTTCCCGTCTGTCTCCTTCCGTTGCTTTGTGGAGACGAGCCAAGGACTGTCATACGCAAGGAACCGGGGCATTCAGGAGAGCCGAGGTGACATTTTGGTGTATGTGGACGATGATGCGTTAGTTAATAAAGAATATCTGCAAGCCTATGCCGACTTTTTCGAACAGCATCCTGGCATTGATGCTGCCGGTGGTCCGATTATCCCGCAATATGAGACGCAAGAACCCGATTGGATGTCGCATTTCACCAAGGCACTGATCACGGGTTATAAGTATCTTGGAGATAAAATCAGGGAATTCCCTCAAAATGATTTTCCTGGTGGTGGTAATGCTGCCTACCGAACCTCAGTTTTCGAGAAAGTAGGATTGTTCAACGTGGATCTGGGGCGTAAAGGCGACAGTCTGGTCGGTGCAGAAGAAAAAGACATTTTCGACAAGATGATTGCGCAGGGTATGCGATTCTTTTATCTTCCCGATGCTATCTTATACCATCTGATTCCAGAGAAGAAGCTTAGCAAGGACTATTTCGACCGCCTGACCTACTCCATTGGCCAAAGCGAGCGGATGCGGACGTTAGCTATCGGGAAGTGGAAGTATGCGAAACGGTTGATTTCTGAATGCATCAAGTGGGCGGCCTCCATCGTGCTGTGCATCGGGCACACCCTTGCTGGTTCCCCGAAAAAAGGTTGGAAGCTGATTCAGTTCAGATGGAATGTGACGAAGGGGCTGTTGGGAATATAAGAGAAGAGTTAATTGCTTTTGAGTTTGAATTGTCACTTAGAGGAAGTGTATAATTCACGAAAAGAAATGAATTTTAAGATCGACAAGTTTTTTTAAGCCAAAGTAAAAAGATTCGTTTCGGAATGGTCATTCCCTTTGTTCGTATAGGAATGTCTTTAATGCTTTGTTTAAGTGCCTTAGCTGATCTTAATTGCGATCGATAGGTTTTGAGGGTGGAAAAAAGTCCCGCTTGTCGACTGTCATGGCGAAAAGTGGAATAAAGTAATGAAACTTGAAGTACGGATAAAATACGCATGCATATACGATTGTCAATCCAGGTGTTTTTTTCAGCAATGTCAGAAATATAATTCAAATGAGAAAAAACATGCTCCCGATCATAATACCAATTTGACAAATGGGCATTGTTCTCATGCAGACGATAAAGATATAGTTTTTGGGAAAGTAAAGCGATTTCTTCGTCATGTTGAATAGAGGAAAGTGCCGACAGAAGAAATAATTTGTCTTCTGCGAAACAAATTTTGGTATCCACAAAGCTCAAATAGTGGTCAACAATGAAACGACGACGATAAAGATTAGGCGTGATGTGCATCCGGTATTTTCTCCCCTCTCTAGGTATCAAAGAATAAAATATTTGTTGATAAAGAGGGAGACTATTGATTGTTTCCGAAAGATCATTAAGGTAAGTGGGTAATTCATGGTTGAGGATGGAATCAACTAAAATGCCCGAAAAAACAATATTTTTTTTCCCGTTCTCTGTTGCGGAATACAGGTTTTCATACATGTTTAGTTCATGAGTGTCATCATGGTCAGAAAAACCGATGTACTCGCCACGTGCGGCACGTAGTCCTACATTGCGGGATTCTCCAATACTAAGGTTTTGCTCATTGCGGATGACTATAACGCGATTATCCTTTGTGGCATATTCTTCTATTATTTTGTCAGAGCCATCTGTTGGACAGTCTAGTATGCATATTATTTCTATTTCATGCAAGGTTTGGTTCAATAGTGTGTCCATGCATGGACGAAGGTGTGCTCCAGCATTGAAGACAGGGAGGATAATGGAAACTAGTGGTTTGGAGGTTTGGTCTGGGATATTTTTAAGGGTCATTTTTTGGCTATTTATTTGGGAAAAGTGAAGACTATAGAAATTTATAAACGTTTGATACAGTCAAATACTCTGTGTGTGTTAAGGGTGTCCCTCAATGGAAAGTATTCGTCAACACGTGATTGGTATTTGTCTTCCATAGTGAAATTCTGATTAACGCATTGCTCTATTGCGTTGATTAGATTGTCTTTCGAAGATACTACAGGACCAAAACTGAGATTGTAATCAAACCAGCCATTCGCATAGTGTGCTTGTCTGAATTTTTCAATGTCAAATTGAAAGAAGATCACAGGTTTTTTCATATAAACAAAATCGAAAAACACACTTGAATAGTCGGTGATGAGAAGTAGAGATTCTTTCAGTAAGGGTTGAATGTCATAGTCTTTTTCAGAAGCGATAATGATGCGATGGTCAAGATTACATCGTTTAAATACATCAATATGTTTTTGGAAGGCAGGGTGAAGGTAGAATATAAGATTTATGTTGTTGGAATTTAGTAATGCGGGTAATCTAGGATCTGTCAAGAAAGATATGTTTTGTTTTGCAAAATCAGAGTTTGGGAATTCAGAATCAACATAAATCCAGTCTCTCCATGTGGGCATTACCAGAATTTGTCGTTTGGTTTGGAAGGAGGTTAGTTGATCAAAGCGACAAAATCCAGTCAATTGCACAACATCTGTCGGGTATTTGTAATTGGAAATGAAATAGTTGTATTCAGGACGAACACCGACGGTGATCAGATCTATAGTTGTGTTTGAATATTCTAAAAAGGGTGAACGATTAATGGTAATTCCATGCTGTAAGAATATGTGTTTTTTGTTACGATAGGGTCCGAAATGCCGTTTGACGTATAAGCCTAAACCCACGAAAGGGAAATAACCTTGAATGTGAGTGCTGATTAGATGCGAGGCTTGCCATAAGAGGAGACAGTGGTGAAAACTTCGGAACTCTACAATGTCGGATTCGTATTGAGTCAGTTTATTTCTATCTGGTGAATCTTTGGATAAAATATATCGCACATCTATTTCAGGATGGTTGTCCTTGATGTATTTGAAAAGCCAATAGCCATTGTCTTTGGCGTCAGTTCCTCGTTCAGATATTAGCCATAGAGACTTTTTTCTAAAAAAAATAGAAATAAAAAAGGCGCATCCTAATTTGCACAACGTTCCCAGTTGCTGGATGCGAAACTTTATCATATTCTCTCTCTTCATTCCGTCAATAAATATGGGCTATATACAATTTATTAATGTACTTTTAAAGTTTATAGCTAAAGTTACTGGGCGCAAAATTAGAAAAAAAATTCATACAGGTTGAAGGTAGATTATTTTTTCATGGCCTTTTGCATAACTTATTTTGAACCAGCGAAATATTTTTGACAATTATAAATGAGTCCTTGAATGCGGATGGGCCATGCAGATGTTTCCGTTCACTTATCTTATCACCGTCACACTCGTGTTTATCCGTTGATACTTTTTCGCATTAATTGCGCACCTGAACTCTATTGCGCAAAAATACACCCCATCGGAAACTCCCGAAGCATCCCATTTCAGTGCCTCTTTGCTCTCCTGACGGTAAACCCGCTTGCCCCAACGGTCGAAAACCTCCATTCCCATGCTGACGAACTCGCCCTCCAACTGCGGCTCGAAAACATCATTAATCCCGTCTCCGTTTGGGGTGATGACATTGGGTACGGTCATCTGGCACGGCCGACCGTCAATGTAGGCGAAATTGTCCGTTGTGTCGCATTCGGGCTGCAGCCCGCCATACTGTGCCGTACCCTCCCCGTTGTCGTTGACGGCTATGCGAAGCGGATAGGGATTGTCAAACTGCCTCATCATTTCTTGACTTATTGACAATGCAATGGTTACGCACTCGTTCGGCAAAAGTCCCTGCGCAAGTACCTCCGTCTGCACCAACTCACCGGACACCGTATAGACAGATACAGACATTGGTGGTAAAAGAGCTGTCTCGCCTGTGTTACAAACTTCCATTTCCACAAAAACCGCGTCACCTTCAAACTCCACAGAAGGCTCGCCCGAGATGGAGAGATTCGCCAACTCCGCAAACGGCCGCCCATACTGGTCCAGCGTGGTGGCTTGCTGCAGGAAGTTGTTGAACGGGCGGCGCACCACACCCTGCGGGTCGGTGAATACGGTGGCGTTGTCGAAAATCGGCACAAGCACCGTGAGATCCTTGTTGATGTCCGTG
>R25__coassemble_1004_pt1 | contig 15075 bp, 13 predicted proteins | sample R25__metabat2_low_PE_038 | metagenome-assembled genome bin R25
CAAGAAGACGATATTTGGATGATGGATGAGAACACTTACGAGATAGACCTCTTTCATTTTGTATATGAGTCTATCGTGCTCGCCCTGCCCATCCGCATCGTGCACGAGGATGATGCCGACGGAAATCCGACATGCGATCCGGAGGTGATTCGCCGCCTTGAGGAGATGAATGCCGAAAGTAGTGAAGAAGAACAAGGGACAGATCCCCGATGGGACGCTTTGAAGAATATAAAATTAGATTAATAACAATAAAAAATTAAAAAGATATGCCACATCCGAAAAGAAGACATTCTGCTATCAGAAGAGATAAGAGAAGAGCCAACGATTTCATCACCGCTCCCAATCTGACCACGTGCAGCCACTGCGGTGCCCCGATCCTTCCTCACCATATTTGCCCTGAATGCGGCTACTACAGAGGAAAACAAGCCATCGAAATCGGTAATACGGCTGAATAACATCCTTTGAGGTGTTGTTTTGAAAAACAGTGGATGACATGAGCGATCATGTCATCTTTTTGAGTTTTTATTGCTATGGAAATCATTTTTGCCACGCATAATTTGCATAAGACAGAAGAGGTGCGCACCATTCTTGGTCCTGATTACCTTATCAAGAACCTGCCCGAATTAGGCTGTCCCGACATTCCGGAAACTGCTGACACCTTGAAAGGCAATGCGTTACAGAAAGCTCAGTATGTGGTAGAGCACTACCATTGTAATTGCTTTGCCGATGACACTGGATTGGAGATAGATGCTCTTGACGGGCGTCCCGGTGTCTTTTCCGCCCGCTATGCCGGCGAAGGTTGCTCCTATCAGGATAATGTGCTGAAAGTGCTGGAGGAGATGCAGGGAATCACCAACCGCAGAGCCTGCTTCAAAACCGTGATTGCACTGATTTTGGACGGCAAACAGTATTTTTTCGAAGGTAAAGTGGATGGTGAGATTCTGACTGAACAGCGTGGAGTCGATGGTTTCGGCTATGATCCGATTTTCCGCCCCTTGGGATTCCGTCAGACGTTCGCAGAAATGTCCGCTTTAGCTAAAAATACCACCAGCCATCGCGGCCGCGCCATGCAACAGCTCAAGGATTTCCTTAAGGATTACCGAAGCGAACAGTAGGTTCGATTTACGGTTTGCGATGTGTAATATCAATAGCCAATAGCCAAAAGCTAATAGCCAACAGCCAAAAATATTATTCTCGTGTGGAGTCCATATTATCCCCGCACGCTTCCTTCTCCTGATCCCGCGTCTCTTTCCACTCCAGCACGTGTGACATCACAGGCGAGAGATGTTTGTAGGCGACGGATGCTTCTTTTACCTCGTGCTTGATGAAAATCTCCTTTTTATCGACGGTGTCGATGAAATAGAACAGCACGCCCGCCACCAAAACCACTTTTAATATGCCGAAAAGGATGCCGAGTGCTTTGTCGAGAAACTCGGACAGCACTGGCTTGAGCACCCGCTTCAGAATCCGTCCCAACAGGTTGACTAACACGATGGTGAGTATGAAGCACAACGAGAAGGAGATGGGTTTCGCCAAGGTGGTGCCGGTAATCCACAACGCAATCAAATCGGAAAATTTATAAGAGATAAACAGCCCTAAAAACAAGGCGGCTAAGGAGACAATCTCCATTAGGAATCCGTTTTTGAATCCCCTGAAGGCGTACCAGCAGAGGGGGATTAATACGAGGATGTCGATCCAGTTCATTTGGTAATGGTTATTGGTTATGGGTTATTGGTTATTGAGGGTTATTGGTTAGAAGGTAGTCAAAATTGATGGCAAAAGTAAACAAATTATCGTAAGGTCAGCGGTAATCGCTATTATGTATGTAAATCTGTCTGCTGCCTCCGCGACTAAATCAAGCCAAAAGCTAACAGCCAATAGCCAGCATCACAATGTTTTCCGCAACCTCTGCGTCAGCGGCTGCGCGTAGATGAAATCGTTCAGCGTTTGGTTGTCGGAGGTGAGGATGTTGTCGCTGCTGCCGCGCCATTCGAGGTGGCCTTGGTAGATGAACGAAATGGTTTCGCCGATGGTGATGATGGAGTTGAGGTCGTGGGTGTTGACAACGGTGGTGGTGTTGAACTCGTGGGTGATTTTGGTGATGAGTTCGTCGATGAGCAGGGAGGTTTTGGGGTCGAGGCCGGAGTTTGGCTCGTCGAAAAAGAGGTAGCGGGGATTGCAGGCGAGGGCGCGTGCTATAGCGGCACGTTTCTTCATACCGCCGCTCAACTCCGCCGGATAAAGTTTGTTAACCCCTTCCAAATCAACGCATTCCAAACAGAAATTGGCGCGGTCGTGCTTCTCGGAATCGCTCTGTTCGGTGAACATGTCTAATGGGAAAGTGACATTCTCCTCAATGGTCATGGAGTCGAACAGCGCGGATCCCTGGAACACCATCCCCATCTCCTTGCGGAGCAGCAGTTTCTCCTTTTCCGGCAGGTTGTGGAACTCTCGGCCGCTGTAGAGCACCTTGCCCTCCTCAGGCGTGTGCAGCCCCACCAAGCACTTCATCAGCACCGTCTTGCCCGAGCCGGAGCGCCCGATGATCAGGTTCACCTTGCCCTCCTCGAACTGCGTGTCAATGCCGAAAAGCACCTGCTTCTCGCCGAAATATTTGGAAACGTTTCTAACGGTTATCATTTGGATCAGTTATTAATGCGACTCAGGTTGTTCTTTTAGGGGACTTAATTCTAATGTACAATGTACAATGAACAATGTACATGGGGGTAACGTATGTTTATTTGTTGTTACTTTCTGCTTCCTTCTTTGATTTCTTCAACGATTCTCTTGTCGATTTAATTATGGCAGTCAGCATTTTCAACAGCTCTTTGTTATCTTGGTATAGGCTCTCAAACGCTGTCTTATCAATATATCCACTCTCGTGAAGAAGTTCCAGCCAATATTCTGTTTCACCAGCTTCTGCCAGGGATATATTCATTTTGGCAACAAAAGCAGGTTTAGACTGCGCCAAAGCTGCTTCTTTAGCATTTGCCCCTATGCTCATACCAGACCGCACTATTTGTTTCGAAATAACAAATTCTCTTTTTTCATCACGCAAATAGTTGTACAACTTGATGATTCTCAATGCAAATGCTTTGCTCTTGTCCAAAATGAGATTCTCTTTCATCAGTTCAAATTATAATAGTTCATTAGAGAATATGTTTACGATCAAGTCTAACTTTTTCATCTTACAATACATTGTAAATTATACATTATACATTGTAAATTGCTACAGCATGATATCCGTAATCACCACATTCAACACCAAGATGATGAAGCTCGACACTACAATCCCTTGCGTGCTGGCCTTGCCGAGTTCCAAGGCGCCGCCTTCGATGCGGTAGCCGTAGAAGGAGGCGACGGTGGACATGATGAAGGCGAAAATGCAGGTTTTTGTCAGCGCATAGACCACGTCATAGACGCGAAAACAGTAAGTAAGGCCGTCCATAAAGTCGTATGTGGAGATACAGTTGGTAAGCCAAACGGTCAGGAATCCGCCAAAAAGGGCGAATGCAATGCTGAACACACAGAGGATTGGATTCACGATGATGGAAGCCGTTACCTTCGGCAACACTAAGTGCGATGCCGGATTGATGCCCATAACTTCCAAAGCATCAATCTGTTCTGTAACCCGCATACTGCCGATTTCCGCTGTGATGCGGGAACCGAGGTTGCCCACCAATAACAGACTGATGATGGTGGGACAAAGCTCCATCACGATGGAGGTGCGGGCGACGAAACCCACCGTCCAAGAAGGAATCCAGCCGCTCTCGATCTGCAGGGCTGTCTGCAACGTGATGACGCTGCCCATGGCCAACGACACGATGCAGACAATCAGCATGGAGCCGATGCCCATAGCGTCCATCTCAAACACCCATTTCTTCAGAAAAACGGACCATTTGGCCGGTTTGGAGAATACTTTGCGGAGAAAGATGAGATATTCGCCGATGGTGGAGAGCAGCTGTCGTAGCATTTATTTCAGTTTGATGTTCAATTCGTCCAGTTGCTTCGGATCGATCGGCGTGGGGGCGGGCAGCATGGTGTCGCGACCGGCGTTGTTCTTCGGGAACGCGATGAAGTCGCGGATGCTGTCGCAATCACTGAGCACAGCACACAGACGGTCGAAGCCGAAGGCGATGCCACCGTGAGGCGGAGCACCGTACTTGAAGGCGTTGATGAGGAATCCGAACTGGCTCTGCGCTTGCTCCTCGGTGAAGTTCAGGGCCTTGAACATGCGTTTCTGCAGTTCCGGACGGTGGATACGGATGGACCCGCCGCCGATTTCAGAGCCATTGATAACCAAGTCGTAGGCATTTGCCAGTACCTCGCCGGGACGGGTCTCGAGCCAGTCTTCGTGCTCCGGTTTCGGTGCGGTGAACGGGTGGTGCATCGCGTAGTAGCGTTGGGTCTCCTCGTCCCACTCCAACAGCGGGAAGTCGATGACCCACATGGCCTTGTACTCGCCGGCCTTGCGCAGACCGAGACGGTTGCCCATCTCGAGACGCAGCTCGCACATCTGCTTACGCGTCTTCATCGCCTTGCCGGAGAGGATGAGGATGAGGTCGCCGGCGTGCGCGTCGCAACGTTCGGCCACGACCTTCAGATCGTCCTGCGTGTAGAATTTATCCACGGAGGATTTGTATGTACCATCCTGATTGCAAAGGATATAGACGAGACCAGCAGCACCCACGCGCGGGCTCTTCACGAATTCGGTGAGGTTGTCGAGTTGCTTGCGGGAGTAGTTGCCGCAACCTTCGGCCTTGATACCGACGATGAGTTCGGCCTCGTTGAAGACCTTGAAATCTTTGTGCTGCAGTACGTCGTTGAGCTCCACAAAGCGCATCCCGAAGCGAGCGTCGGGCTTGTCGGAGCCGTAGTATTTCATCGCGTCATTCCAAGTCATGCGCTCTAATTTGCCAATTTCCATTCCCTTGAAAGTGCGGAAGATATGTTGCACGAGACCTTCGAACAGGTTGAGGATGTCTTCCTGCTCGATGAACGACATCTCACAGTCAACCTGGGTGAACTCGGGTTGGCGGGCGGCGCGGAGATCCTCGTCACGGAAGCAGCGCACGATTTGGAAGTAGCGGTCCATACCGGCCATCATCAGCAGCTGTTTCAGCGTCTGCGGAGACTGCGGCAGGGCGTAGAACTCGCCGGGGTTCATGCGGGAGGGCACGAGGAAGTCGCGGGCGCCCTCGGGGGTGCTGTTCACGAGGAACGGCGTCTCGATTTCGAGGAAGCCTTGTCCGCTCAGGTATTTGCGGATCTCCAGACCCAGTTTGTGACGGAAGATGAGGTTGTTCTTCACGGGGTTGCGGCGGATGTCGAGGTAGCGGTAGCGCATGCGCAGCTCGTCGCCGCCATCGGACTCGTCCTCAATGGTGAACGGCGGAACCTCGGCGGCGTTGAGCACGTTCAGCTCATGCACTTCGATTTCGATGTCGCCGGTGGGGATGTTCTTGTTTTTGCTGTAACGTTCTATCACCTTGCCTGTTACCTGGATCACCCATTCGCGGCCCAGCTTTTCGGCGCGCTCGCAGAGTTCGGGGCGCTCCTCGTGGTTAAAAGCCAATTGCGTGATGCCGTAGCGGTCGCGCAAGTCAATGAAAATCATGCCGCCCAGATGACGGATCTTCTGAATCCAACCGCTCAAAGTCACGGTCTGCTGAATATTCTCAAGCGTCAGCTCGCCACAGGTATGTGTTCTATACATATTCTGAGAGATTTTATTCCAAAAAATTCAAACTTGCAAAAATACAATTTTTTTGGTTGTTTTTCTAATCTAAGTTCAGCGTCACCCCATATTCGTGTAACCACTCTTCACACTCCTTGTAGTTAGGCATCACGGAAAAGACCGCATCCCAAAACTGGCGAGTATGTTGTGGGTATTTCAGGTGCGTAAGTTCATGGACGACCAAATAATCAATAATCATCGGCTTGGCCATAATACACTTCCAATGAAAATTGATAGTTTTCCGCGAGGTACAGGATGCCCAATGTGATCCTAATTCGATGATTCGGATGGAGACGGGTTCGCGACCAACCAACTGGGAAAAATAGGCAACCCGTTCCTGCAAATAGGGCAATCCCTGTTTCTTGTAAAACTTGATAAACGTTTCTTTTGCTCTCGGCAAACAAGATTCTTTCAGTACAAACTTGTCGTCAACAATTTCCAAGGACTTTTTGGCCGTCTCGGAAATGAACAAATTGTAAGATTTCCCCATAAACAAGAATGCCTGTCCATTGGCAAAATCACGGTTGATGTACGCTTTGTTCACAGCCTTACGGTTGGCTACGTGTTTACAAATCAGATACTCACGAGCTTCGAGTTCCTTGCGTATGGTTTCGTCATCGCAGTCGATAGGCGCCACCGCGTTCACGCTGCCGTCGCGCTCAATGTTGACTGTGATGGTTTTGCGACGCTTCGAGCGCTTGATTTCTATGTCCAAATCACCAATCCTCATACGAGATTTCTCAGCACACTTTCGTTGCTTTTTGCCAACTTAATCAATTCTGTAACAATGGATTCGCTGTTTTCTTTCAGTTGTGGAATGCCTGAAAAGCGCAATGTCGTGCCGATCTTCCCTCGCAAATCGTTCACGTTGGTGGGTTTGGTCCAAAGATTTGGGATGGCCATGGCTGAGAGAACAAGTTCCATCACCTTATCCGTCACGGCAATAATATTGTCGTGCTTTTCTTCGAAATCCACACCTGCGCATTGGCAGATTTTGTCGTAGAAGGGCTCTTTTTCCTCCGACACCACCGCAGGTTTCGGATTCGCCAATTCCCGACGAAGACGTTCCAATTCGCTGATCATCTCTTCCCAATTACCTGAATAAGTCGTCAGAATGTTATCCATTCGGTCTTTGAACTTCTGGTACAGAGCGGTGTTTTTGCCCTCACCCAATTTGATGATGATGCGGTCACGGATTTGGTGCTCCATCGCTGACGCTATCGTCTGCGGCGTGTTGTACATTTTGTTGACGATTTTCGGGAAATCGGCGGACAAAATATCGACTTCAGGGACAGTTTCGCGCACCCCTTCGGATTTCAGGTATTTGTCCAACAAGCGGCGCACCTTCTCGCTTGCCCACTTCAAATCAAGGGTTTCGTCTTTATAATGCCAACGGATTAATGCGACAATGTATGCCATTCGCTTGGCCGGAACGTAGTAGCGGCTGCGCGTTTCGGGCTCGTTGAAGAGCAAATCGAAAATATCGAAGAACAGACGGAACAAGGCATCTTGCTCTGAACGGAACTTTATGCTGGCTGAAACGGAGACAATCTGCTCGCAAAGAGACTTCTCGCGCTCTTTGTCTGTTCTTTGCTCAAGAAAATCCTGAATATCGGAAATGCCAGCTTCCTCAAAACGCTGAATAATCTTGTTGTAACGCATCTCCAATTCGGGAATCTCCTTTTCGATGGCAGAGAAATAAGTGTCGAAATCTTTCAGGTCTTCCCTTGCCTCGCGTTCTTCTTCGGCACTGTAGATACCCAATGCCTTATGCAGATTTTTGGTAACACCGAAGTAATCGACCACCAAGCCGTGTGTTTTGCCCTTCTTGGTACGGTTCACACGCGTGATGGCCTGCATCAGGTTATGTTCCGAAAGGTTCTTGTCGAGATACATCACCTGCTCCACGGGCGCGTCGAAACCTGTCAGCAACCGGTCGCAGACACAGAGGATGCCGATGCCTGAAAGCGGATTCTCCAAGTCAAAATCCTTTTTGAAGTTTGTGATGGCATCATCTGCGAACGCCTCCAATCTTGCCGTATGGATGATGGCAGACTCGTTGTTGCCGCTGCTCGACACCACAGCCCGAACCTTTAGCATACGCAGGCGTTGCAGCATCACATCGTCGCGATCTTCGTCTGATTTCAGCTCTTCTGTCACAACAAATTCGGGAATCAATTTTTCGAGGGCTATTTTGTAACGCACTGCCGCCATAATGGACGAAGCCACCACCTGTGCCTTGAAACCGTTGGGAAGCACTTCTGAAACGTAATGTTTGAGGATGTCGCGAGCGTTCTTCATTATCCGATCGGCACTTTCGAGATAGGAAATCATGGTGCCGTAACGTTTCTGAATCTCAATGCGTTCCTCCTGCGTCCGATTCGAGAAAGTCCGTTCAAATTCGGCATCGAATTCGTCCTTGAACGGGATGTCATCGTCGCTCTTACGGCCAATGTATTTGATGTCAACTGTGGCGTTGTCCTTCACGGAATCGTTCATCTTATAGACATCGATGAAATCGCCGGCCGATTGCCCGAAACGCTCGCAGGTGGTTGCCTTGTGGCGCGGTGTGATGAGCGGTGTGCCGGTAAATCCGATGCGTGCCGCATTAGGGAAAGCTTGGAACAGATTGTCGCCCATCTCGCCGCCCTGCGTACGATGCGCCTCGTCAATCAGCACGAGAATCTTACTGCTTTCGTTAATGACGGGGAACGATTCGTATTTCGGCACAATGCCTGCATTGATCAGCGAATCCAACGAGTATTCCTTGTTTTCGCCGAACTTGTGTATCATCACCAGGTTGAGGTCGGCGGTGTCGCCTTCGAGTTTCACCAACGCCTGGCGGTTTTCCACGATATTCTGCACCTTCTTGGTTTTCGGGTCATGACGCAGCTCGCCGGTGTATTCGGCAGTTTCGGCCAACTGGTCTTCCAAGTCGTGGCGATCGACCACCATCAGGATGCGATAATCGCGCAGATCGGCGATATGCCGCATCTTCTTGATCAAGAAGACCATCGTAAGCGACTTGCCGCTGCCTTGCGTGTGCCAAATGACCCCGCTGCGACTACGCCAGTCGGTGCCGCTCTGCAGCTTGCGAATCATCTTGCCTACCGCACGATACTGTTGGTATCGGCAGATAATCTTGACAAGAGCATCCTTTTTCTGCATGAACAGCGTGAAATTGCGGTAGATGTCAATCAGAATCTCGTGGTTGAACATGCCCTTGACAAGGATTTCCTGTCGTTCGGCGGGGTCTATGTTGGTGTCTTCGGCGTATTCTTCCGGGAAGATGTCCTTCCAGTTGAGGTAGAAGTCGAAATCGGCGGAGATGGTGCCGCAACGTGCCTCAACGCCACGGGTGATGACGCTGAACAGGTTGGTATGGAACAGCCGTTCGCAACCCTCTTCCACACCGTCGGCGAAAGGATCGTCAATGACGCGCTGGTTGGCGTAACGTTTTATCTGGTCGTAGGCCTCGCTCATCGGCTCCGAGACATTCTCGTCCTTGCACTCCACCACGATGAGTGGCAGACCGTTGACAAAGCAGACAATGTCGGGGATGATGAAGGGTTTGGTGTTATGGGTATCGACGCGGAACTGGTTGATAGCGATGTATGAGTTCTTTTTGTAATTGTCGAAGTTGATGATTTTGACGGTGGGGTTGTCCTCGCCCGTCTGCTCGTTTTTGGTGAGCAGGTGGATGCCTTCGAGCAGCATATTGTGAATCTCGCGGTTGGCATCGGTCAGCGGTTTGTCGATGTCGGTGATTCTGTGGTAGCAGTATTCCTTTTGCTCCGCAGTTATCCACGAGTTGAGTTCGCCCAACTTCTTGAAAAACTCATCTTTGAGCACCACCTCGCTGAACGACGTGCGCATACTCTCGGCAGGATCCTGCGGAATGCCGCCGCTGCCTTTGTCTATCACTTGCCACTTAATCTCGCGCAGTTTTTCGAGAAAAGGGTGCTCAACGTTGGTGTATTCGGACATGGTCAATTAACAATTTACAATGAACAATTACAGGGATATGTTTTGAGGTTATTGAATTTCTATCTCTCTGGTAACACGAAGGGTTACTCCGGTTTCGACTTTAAACTTTTCCATGTAATCTTCCCATCCTTCGTCAAATATAGCCTGCTTGTTGGAAGCATAGGCCTTCAGAGAAGTGCCATCGATAATATGATTGCTTCGGAAAAATTCAATAGTACTTTTCAACTGGTCTATAGCCTCTTCTACCCAGTCCTTTTTCTTCGGATTTTTGTTTACGTTCTTATACCTCGGATTTTTGTCCTTCAATTCAACAAAAATGACATTGTACTTTTTATTGTACACCAACATCCCATCACATGCTTTGGCCTGATTCCCATTGGGCAACGACCATTTTATACAGCAATCTATCGCAAAAAAATCAATGCTCTTTTGGCTTTGATTGTGAACTTCCGCAATCCATTTGTCCGGATCGGAATCGTTAATGTATGCCGGCGCTTTTTTGCCGATTGTAGTATCATCGCAAATGCCGAACAGCTCTTTGTCAGAAGTGCTTTTTTGTCCCTGTGTGAAAAAATCTACTGGCATAAATCCTCAATGTCTAACAGTTGTGCATACAATTCGTTTTTCTCGGACAGTTCGCTGTTCAAGTAATTCTTACTTGAAGGGATACCTTTGTAGGTATCCAACTTGTGAATGCTGCCGTCCTTCTCATCCAGCTCATAGATAACCAGGTCATCGTGGCTGATGGCCGACTTTTGAGGTACTATCTCATTAATTTGCGCTCTCACTTCCTCTTTTTTAGCCTTTTTGTAAAGTTCCATCGCTTTCACCGCCAGCGTCATGTAACCTATGATATACGGGCTGTGGGTGGTGATAATCAGTTTGTTGCTGTCTAAAGCATTGTTGTATTCGAGCAGACTGTTTATCACCTTTTGTTGTGATGTGGGGAACAGGTTTTGTTCGGGTTCCTCTACAATGTTGACAAACGATGATGAAATATGGTTCTTCAATCTTTTCTCCAACAACAAGACATCATCGTCTAGTAGCACTTCTTTACCAAAAGAACAGTATTGGTTAAATTTTTCCACCAGTTTTTCGTCCTCTTTTCGCAATTCGTTTTCTATCTTATTCTTTAAGTTATTGTCAATGGATTGCACCTTAACAAACAGATCTTTTTGCACCTCTTTGGAAAGATAATAGCTAACAAGCAACAGCGGTGTAATCGATTGTATTCCACTAGATGCAGCAGACATGGAGATTTTTGTTCCTCTGGTCACGATGAAAGTACTATGATTTTGGAAATAGACACTCGTGTCACTTATTGGGAGTGGGAATCCATTTTGCGCAAGTTCTGACAATGCTTTCATGTACTCCTTGTTCAATTCCCTCACCATGAAAGGAATGTTTGAAGCCATGTCAATGATATTGCCTTTATTATCTACGATATTCTGTAAAGAAATGTTGTATAAGATTGTCAGAAGATTTCTTGCAGCAGAAACATATTGGATTTTTGGCAAAACATATTGTTCGGATTTCTTGACATTGATATTTGAGTTGAATGTTTTCTTTTGTCCATCATATTCAAAACTCCAGGCATCACCTTCAAAGGATAAAAAAGTATCTTTGGAAAAATATTCAAAAATATCCTGCTGTAAACATAAATTTTTGAAAACCGAATCGTTCAGATGATTTACAGAAATCAAATTGCGGACTATACTCTTTTCTATCCACGAAAACAGTGAAATAAGTTTGGCCACTGTGCTTTTTCCCGACCCTTGGTCACCGATCATCACAGTCACCTTGTTGACGTCCATCCATCCGTCGTTTTCAACGAAACCCTCCCGAATGGGGCCGAAGTTCTTTATCTTTATCCTGCTCATAGCGAGTATGTTTTATATTCTTCTTTTATTGTGCAAAAATACAATTTTTCGATGGAAGTGAGTGTGATTTGAAATAATCGAAAACATCCCTCAATGGGAATGTATTCTGTATAATCAAACAGGCCTGTTTATTTTAACGGAGGTAAGGTCTTATCGCATCGTTGGGCATTTGCTCGAGCTAACACCTTGCCAACTTCAGTGATTGTTAATGCATTTGGGATTATACTCCACCATTCTTTCAATATGCTAAGTGTTTTTCGATTCTCCCACATTTCAGAAAAATTTTGCTTAACTTTTTGCATAAGGTTATTATCTTTTTCATATAACGAAAAAACTTCATCAATTTTTTTTATTTCATCATCTGATAAAGGAATGATCACGTTCGGTTGGACAAGTTGGCACACAGAATCTAATGTTCTTTGACTTGAAACATTCAATCTTACGTAACCAGGATTAAGGACATGGTCAACTAGAGCATCTTCAGATACATTTAAAGTTCTCAACAGTTGTTTTGCTTGCTCATGGTATTCCGAATTTTTGGAAATACCAACACAAACATACCCGTTTAACACAGAAGAATAAAAATCAATAAGAGGTTTTAGCGTTTGTGATTGAACAATGCGAATTGCTCCCAAGATGTCAAGATGGTCCAACCAATTCTCCCCTTCAGGCAATGAATCATATACTATTTTCCCAAATAAATCCTCTAATATATCCAATCCCTCATCTATATCACCTTTTGTGGGAATAAAAGAAGTAACTGAATGAAATACAGTTAACCCCAACAATGCTTCATCGGAAATGCTATCAACAATTTCAACGGCTTTTTTTATCCCTAATCTCTTTTCCCTGTCAGAATCATTCTTCACTCTATGTAACAACAATTCCGATAGTAGGTCATAATCGACAGGCCGTTCTGATCTTGCAGCTGCTTTTTGGGCTTCAATCAATAAGAATAGGAAATCAGGATTGGAAAAAAAGTCCAATCCATTTTCTATCCGTGATAATTTGGGGATAACACGATTTTCCAATTCACAAACCCTTTGTAGGGAAGTCTGTTTTGCCTCTTGCGTCAATTCGACTATCTTCTCAAATTCTTCTTTGCAAATCTCCCTTGCTCGTTCTTCTGTGATGCCATTGAAAACATTAACAACAGATGCATGAACTTGAGTTGAATTATCACCTGCTTTCTGTATATCCATTTCCATTAGAATTAATATCTCCTATCTGAGTTTGATTTGCATTATCGCCAGCTTTTTGTTTCATCCTATTTGTTTTCCTAATTGCAATAGAATAACCGCTTATTCCTCCAATTATCAGTCCCATAATGCCTGAGATAACAGCCGTACCGATTCCATCAAATATCCATTCCATATTATTTGTTTTTATTGAAATCAAATTTTTCTTCTTCCAACAACCTCTCCATCAACCCCTTCTTTACTTCCTTGTCTTTCCCAGCACCTTCCCCTGCGCCGCCGTTACCTTTGTAACACTTGCCAGCCAATCTCCCGAAGCTTTTCGAGGAAGGGGAGCTCAACGTTGGTGTATTCGGACATAATAGTTGAATTACTCTACTTCAACTTTTGAAACATTTTCAATAAACTCACTAAGGTCAAGAATCTTGTTGTTTGCCAATTCTTTAGAACCGTGCTCAACCACCTTGACAATATATTTTTCGTTGTGTTGATTCATCATAAATAATTTGAATTTATTCATCATATTATTCTTTTGGTTCTCTTTGTCTTTTTCACAAACTAATTCTATCATTTTAATCAAAACTTCCTCAATTGGTAGATTTTGTTTATTCAAATCTACTTCATTGTATTCTGGAGAATCCTTTTGATGTTTTCTGATTTCTCCTAGAGATTTAAGCACTTTACTGTTTTTAGCATCTTTACTGTCAAAAACAGGAGTGAGTATATCTAACAATGATTTCACCTTATTAGATATACTAAACGTTTTGTCAGCATAAATAAATATATCATTGGTTATAGCAGAAGAATCAATATTAAAACATTCTAAAGCGATTTTGTTTGATAATTTAGCAGGATTATAGATGGGAAAATGTTTATATTGATTGTTTGTCAACAATAATTTGTCCCTTAGTTTAGCGAGAGAAACATCCCAGGTAATAAACACCTCGTTATTATTCCGATCATTATTCAACAAATAAAGCATTTGTCTAACATCGTGTGTTTTTGCAGAATCGGATTTAGACTTATCATACAATAGTTTCTCGTATATTGTCTTTGCGCTACTAAACTCATCGAAATACGGACATGTGGCTATTCCAATCTCCATATCTTCAATGATTTCCCTCATTCGTTTATTCAAAGAGGTATCATTGTCCACATTCAATGCGAATTCCTCAATACCAAACGCATCCAAAAAGTCACTGAAACAACGAATTTCTTCTCCAACCTCCATTAGATCATTATCCTTCAAGTGCCTGTAATAATTGTAAAATGTGTTTCTTGTATTACCTAAATTGGCGAAAAACGGAGCATCTTCCAATTGTGCAATTTGATAAGCTTTTTTTAATTCTCCAACCACTTCTCCTATATAATCCTGCATTATATTAAAATTAAATTTTTCAGGATTATTAGATTGAAGACCGTATAAACTTTTTACAGATCGATAAAAGGAATCGTTCCAATCATCCGTGTTGTCTATCTGGAATGTCGCACATAGTAAGTATACAAGAACTGGAGTATCAACGAATACATTCTTTTGATTTTGGGTCACATATTGTTCTAACCTATCTGATTTATATAAACTTAGGAAAGATTCACTCGCACTTATCCGATTTAAGTATGTGTTATCTTCGCATAATTGCTTTATTTCACAAACAAAAGAAGATCTTGATTTAGCATCCGGTATAACACTATTCAAATAAGTGTTGAATGATTTGAAAACGTCTTCTTCTTTCTTGTGTGAATTGTTGAAACTGTCATCTATGTCATTCTTATAGTAGTTTTTATACAATTGCTTTAGGTGTTGCAATAATCCATCACCATTAGACACTCCAAATTTAGACACGATTTTTTGAAAACCCATTTCAAATTCTTGCTCTACTAAAGAAGCATAGGCAAAAATATCCTTTGCCAAATTAAACTCCGAATCAGAAAGTTTTATTTTTTTATTATCATTCGGATCTTTTACGACTCTTTGTGCTGATTTCAGTAAGTTAATGAGATGGGTAATATCCGGGATGTTTTTATGCAGTCTTTTTTCTAATTCTTTCCTCAAAGAATCAATATCCATAGACTCTTTTTCGTACAATATTGAGATAATAAAAGAATTCAGAATATCATTTTTTATGTCCGTTGAACCTTTTCCGACAGTAAGAAAATCATAAATGGATTTGGTCACTTTATCAATGTTCAATTGGTCAGGTTTTATTATGATATCGTCATGTAATGCATAGAGGTGATTTTTCAATTCTGGGCATTGTAACTGAGATAGCCTGTG
>R25__coassemble_1021_pt1 | contig 14925 bp, 11 predicted proteins | sample R25__metabat2_low_PE_038 | metagenome-assembled genome bin R25
AATCAATAGTTTGGATTGGTCCCTTTGGGCAACGGGACACATGGCAATACGTGACTCCGGCAGCGGGTAGTCGTAATCTTCTATGCGGATGTTTTTATTCGGATCAGTCATGGCGGCAAAAATACACAAATTGCGAATACGCAGTAGAGACGTTTCCCGAAACGTCTCTGTAATAAATTGTAACAAGCCATATAATAATATTGTATGTTAAAAAATTGCATTGAAATTATTAACAATTTTTAACTTGACAAGCGCTTTTCTGTGTTGTATATTTGCCATGAAACAAATTATTGAAATAATGAAAACAAAAGTGATCATAAGCATATTGATTATAAGTAGATTGTGTCTTTTGACACCCACGAAGGGAATGTCGCAAGAGCAACTGTTTCGCGCACATGCTGCTGAAATCGTGCCGGACATGCCTGCGCAGAGCTGTTTTCTTCCAACTTTTGCCGGTTTCCATTTCCGAAACGATTTCTGCATGAAAGAGATGATGTATGCCGATATAGTAGGTGTGATGAACTTTCGGAAGAACATCCTGTTTTTTTGTGTAAATCATTATGGCTATGCGAGCTATGGAGATTTCAAACTGTCGGTCGGTTATGGTCGGAACTTTGGCGATCGTTTTGCGATGACGGCGCGGGTTTTCTATCTGATGTCGCATGCCCGAGGGTATCCAGCACGGCACTCACTTTGCGCAGATTTTGCATTTGCCTACAAAGTTTCGCCTAAATTGCTGTTCGATGCTGAGGTGTTTAATCCTTTCCTGCTACGATATGGAATTGTGGGACAGGACGTTATACCCCTGAGATTCGCGTTGGGGTGTACGTATATGCCTGTTCGCAAACTGTTGCTCTCGCTTACGATGTCGAAGTCGTTGCCGGGCGCATGGGAAGTGACAGGACGGTTTATGACCCATCCGATTGCACCGCTTCTACTCGGCGCGGATTGCTCTAATAACCATTTGGGCATATATATTGGTTTGGTTTACAGGAAGTTCGTGATGTCAGTGCAGGCCGCATGGCATTATCGGATTTCAGTCTCCCCTGAAATCGGAGGATGGTGGTTTGATGCACCTAAACAAAGACTATAACGATGACTATAACGATGACTATAACAATGACTATAACTATAACTATAACAATGACTATGACTGTTCACTGTTCACTAATCACTGATCACTAAAAACAAACATGAAAAACAAGACAATATTAAGAAGTATAATGATGATAGCGATAATCATCCCGACAGTTGGATTCGCCCAACAGGATTCCACTCGGTTGTTGGAGAGCTCCGTCGACAGTTGGATGCTCCAAATGGACGATTTGGAAAACGAAGAGAACGTCAGCGAGGAGATGCTCGAACAGATGGAGGATGTTTATGAGAACAGTCGTCCAAATTTGAATAACTTGAGCTATGAAGTGGCGGTGACAGTATTGCAGTTGACTGATTACCAATACTATCAGTTACAGTTGTACATTGATAATTACGGTCAGTTGTATAGCATTTACGAGCTGGCGGCCATAGACGGTTTCACGGATGTGGATATGCGTAGATTGTTTGACAGAGTGGTTATTTCGCCACCTCCAAAACAACGCCCTTCTTTCCGACAGTTGATGAAAAGCAGCAAGAGTGTCCTTTGGTTGCGTTATGCGCAAGTAGTGGAGCGGCAGGCGGGGTATGACACCTTGAGGGCAAACCATTATGACGGTTCGCCGGCTCACTTGCAATTCCGTTACGATTTCGACATCCGCCAGCATTTCGGTTTCCGCGTTGCCGGGGAGAAAGATGCAGGGGAGGCGTTTTTCCGAGGCGACCAAAAGTACGGGTTCGACCACTATTCGGGCTCGCTGTATGTGAAGAACATCAAATGGTTGAAGTGTGCCGTGGTTGGGGATTACCGGTTGAATTTCGGGCAAGGGCTGGTGCTGGGCTCCTCCATGATGGCCGGAAAGGGTGGGGGAGTGGCGGCGATACGCCGCTTCAGCGAAGGGATTCGTCCTGTGGCAACCATCAACGAAAGCGAGTTTTTTCGGGGAGCTGCGTTCACACTGGGGAATGCTCATTGGTCGGGGAGCGCTTTCGCTGGAGCGGTGACGGAAACCAATCGTACCGCTATAGGGGGAGCACTCTCTTATCGGCGGGCACGGTTTTCGCTCGGTGGACAGTTTGTTTGTTTCGGAGAAGTTGCTGACTCGGCGACAAGTAAAGAGAAATGGCGGTCGCTAATCCAACCTTGCCAATGGAACGCCAGCGTGTGGTATCAGGCGCTAGCGGGCAAAGCACTGCTATTCGGGGAAGCAGCCTTCAATGAAAAAGGGAAACCGGCACTGTTACAAGCCGCACTCTTTCCTGTCACCCCAGTGTTTCAGGTAGCCGCGTTGACGAGGTACTATGCCACGGGCTACCAATCACCCATGGGCAGTGGGTTCCGGGCGGCTTCGGGTGACGGGGGAGAGTTCGGTGTCTATCTCACTGGACATCTCGTCCTTTCCGAGAAGTTGGAGGCGGATCTGTTCTGCGACTACTATCGACTGAAATGGCTGACTTATCGTACGGATGCGCCCGTGCAGGGAACGGACGCCGGACTCCTTCTGACGTGCCGTCTCACCCGAAAAAGCATGCTGTGTCTCCGATACCAATGGCGAACAAGGCCGAAAAACGAGAGTGAAGACCTATACATGCATCGCCTTGCGGAGCAGTGCCGGCATAGGTTACGACTGCAATGGACAAATGCACCGTGGCCGTTTCTGAATACCAAAACGGAAGTCAGTCTGGTGTTCAACAAGGGTCCGGATCAGAGACGTTGGGATAAAGGGATACTGATGTATCAGGATCTGGCTCTCAACTTCAAGAAACCGCAACTCAGTCTTCATCTCCGAGTGGCCTATTTTGACACGGACAGTTACGAAGAGCGTCTGTATGCCTACGAAAACGATGTCTATTATGCATTTACCATTGGCTCGTACTACTATCAAGGGATGCGGGCGTACCTGATTCTACGGTATAAGATTCAGAAATTCAGCGTATGGTTCAGAGTGTCACGGACACACTATCTAGACAGACACGATATCAGCAGCGGCTTGACCTATATTGACAAGCCACACAAGACGGAAGTGAGGGTGCAGGGGATGTACCGGTTTTAGGGGGAGGATAAGAGGATGAGAGGATGAGAGAACCGGAGGATTAGAGGATGAGGTCTTTGACGGAGTCGTGGATGTCGAGCTCTTTGGCGATACCAAGCAGGACTTTGTCGATTTTGTCTTTGACAAATTCTTCGGATTGGATGAGGTGCAGATTGGGATGCTTTTCCCACGCTTTGATGAGGTTGTCATCGACTTGGATGGCTTCCGCGAGGGTCTCCTCCATACGGGCAGAGTTGTTGCTGAGGGTGTAGCTGTTCGGGGCGCCTTTCGCACTGGTGCAGAGGTGAAAAACTGCCTTGTAACGGTTTAGCAACTCCTCTTCTGTATGACCGATTTCGCGAAGCAGCCGTTGCCAATCTTCGGGCGTCATATAGGCTGAAAGGTCCATGGCACCGCGGTCGTTGATGATGAGAGCTGACTTGCCTGTCGCCTCGGCGATACGGTAGAAATCCTCTTCCATTTCCAAAAGAAACAGCATCATGTTCTTGTGAATCTCGAAATAGAGGTTCTTGTCCTGGGTGAGGAACTCAGCCCCCGCTTTGATGAACAGCGTGGCAGCCTCGGGCAATGTGAACACGGCGTACCCCAATTTGGAGAAGAACTCCTCAATACGCTCATTTGTAGTGGTTTTCCCGGCACACGGGCCGCCGGTGAGCACAATCTTGGTAATCATAAAGGCAATCAATTGAAAAGTGCGGCAAAGATAGCATTTTTAGCCGCTTGTCCTGCAAAAAATGCAGATAATAAGCAGAAAATGAATGACAGATTATCTTGTCACCACCACCTTCGTCACCGCGCCGTCACCCGTTTGCACGAAATAGATTCCATAGGAACAACGGGAGAGATCGATTTGCGTGGTCAGTAGAGACGCGCCATGAAATGTCTTTACATGTCTTTGTCCGTAATCTCCTCGGCGTTCAGCACGAAGGCGCGCAAGCCCTGCTGCTCGGCGGAAACGTCCAGCTCGTGGATGTCGTGGAGCAACGGCTTCACCTTCTCGTCCGGCACGAAGGCCAGCACGGCGGAGTTCAACGTCGGCCAGGCGTGGGTGCCGTAGTGCGGCTCCCCGTCGTGGCTGCCGCGACCCTGCACCTCGTTCCAGAAGGTGAACCCGCGGATCTCGTTCTTGTCTAAAATTTCCATGACCTCATCGTAGAAGGCCTGATATAGGGATATGAAGACTGCTTTCATTTTTCGTATCTATTTGTTTAATTGTTTCTGCCTACCCCACACTGCGGCTTCGCCTTGTGTGGGGTTATTAGCTCTACCGAGCTCTTGCCCCTTCGGGGCTGCTCAAGGAAGTGGTTTCAATATATTGGGGCTTTTCGTTACAACTACTAACTACTAACTGCTAACTACACTTCGTTGACACCGAGGGCTTTGTTGCGTTCGCGGCGGGCACGGCGGCGGGCGGCGCCACGGGCATTCCACTCGGCAAACTTACTGTAGATGATCGGGATGAGGATCAACGTCACCATGGTGGAGAAGGTCAGACCCCAGGCCACGACCATACCCATGGAGTTCCACATCTCGGCGCCCTCGCCCTTGTCAACGGCCAACGGGATCATACCGAGCACGGTGGTCAAGGTGGTCATCAAGATCGGGCGCAGACGGGAACGACCGCCGGCGACGACAGCGTCCTTGATGGTCATGCCGCGCTCGACACACAAGCTGGTGTAGTCGATGAGCACGATACCGTTCTTCACCACAATACCGATCAACATCATCAAGCCGATCAACGCCATGATACCCAATGCTGTACGCGTCACGGCCAGACCGATCAACACGCCGGTGAGGGCGAAGAGGATGGAGAGCATGATGACGAACGGATAAGTGAACGACTCGAACTGGGCGGCCATCACCACATAGACGAGGATGATAATCAGCGCCATCAGCATAAACATGTCGCCGAAAGCATCTTGCTGGTCTTCCCACGTACCGCCGATCTTGTAGTCCAACGTGGCGGGGACGTCCATCTGGTCGAGCTCGTGTTGCGCGGAAGCTACCAGCTCACTCAACGCGGCGCCCTTGGCCACCACACAGGAGACTTTGACCATACGTTCACGGTCCTTACGGACGATGGTCGGCGGGGTGAAGGTTTCCTCCACCGTGGCCACGTCACCCACGCGGATGCCTTTGCCCATGTTGTTGTACATTAAGATGTTCTCAATAGCGTGGATGTCGTTACGGAACTCGGGCGCATAACGCACGCGGATGTTGTACTCGTCACCGTCCTCGCGGAACTGCGATGCCGTGTAGCCATTAAAGCGGTTGCGCACGTAACCGGCCGCCGTCGTGGAGTTGAGCCCGTTCTCGGCCAACTTTTGGCGGTCAAAGACCACTTCCAATTCGGGAGTATATTCGTCACGGCTGATCACCACCTCGGAGCAGCCTTCCACCTGCCGCATACGGGCGGCGAGGTCGGCGGCGAATTGGTCAGTGGTGTTGAAGTCGTAACAGTAGAGCTCTATATCGACGGTCGATTGTCCGCCCATATTACCTTGACCGGTGCTGACCGTGGAGGAGACAATCTCGATGTGCTGCCGCAACAGTTCGCGGATGCCGTCGGAAATCTCCGTGATGAACTTGTCACGCTCGGTTTTCTTCACCAAACGGATGTTGAAGGAGAGCAGGTGCGTGCCGTTCTCTCGCATCAAACTGAAGGTGTTGTCCTCGTCGGGCATACCCACGGAGTAGTTGATGGTCTTGATTTCGTTCGGATATTTCTCCCGGATCTCTTTCACAATCTGGTCGCCCAACGCTTTGGTAGTCTCCACGCGCGTACCCTGCGGCAGCTTCACGGTAACGCTCAGACGGGCGTTATCCTGCGTCGGGAAGAACTCGGTGGGAATCACCAACAGCAATGAAAGGCTGGCCAGGAAGATGATGGAGGCGAAACCAACGACGGTTTTCCGGTGGTTGACACACCAGCGGAGCACCTTGGCGTAACCTTCGTCCAAACGAATGAGGAATCGCTCGATAGGACCATACACTTGGGCGAACCATTTGCTCTTTTTCGGATTCTTCTTCAGCAAAAGGGAACAGAGCATCGGGGTCAGCGTCATAGCCGCCGCCAAGGAGACGGCAATCACGATGGTGACAATCCAGCCTAACTGTTTGAAGAGCACGCCGGCCATACCGGTAAGGAAGGTCAACGGCAGGAACACGGCGATAATCACCAAGGTGGAAGCGATAATGGAGAGGGACACCTCACTGGTGGCGAACACGGCCGCCGCCTTGGGCTTCGACCCTCGCTCGATATGCGTGGTGATGTTCTCCAACACCACAATGGAGTCATCGACCACCAGACCGATGGCGATGGATATAGATGACAACGAAATGATATTCAGCGTATTACCCGTAGCCAACAGGTATATAAACGCCGCTATCAAGGAGACTGGCACCACAAGGGCGATGATGATGGTGGCGCGCCATCTTCCCAAGAAGAAGAGCACCACAATGACCACCAACAGCAAGATGATGAGGATGGTTTCCTCCAAACTGTCGATAGTGTTGGTGATGTTGTCAGAGTTGTCAACCAGCACGTCTAATTTCACGTCGGCAGGCAGGGAACGCTGAATGTCAGGCAGTTCCTTTAGCACCTTCTTACAGATCTGCACCGTGTTGGCGCCGGTCTGTTTTTGGATGATGACCATGGCACCGCGTTCACCGTCAGTGTAGGACTCCTGCATACGTTCCTGCAAGGTGTCGCGCACCACCGCCACGTCCTTCAGATAGACGTTTTTGTTGGCGTAGCTTCCAACCACCACGTCTTCCATCTCGTCGGCACTGTTGAACTCACCATCCACGCGCATCGAGTAAGTTTTGGAGCCCACGTCCATGATACCGAGGGAAACGTTGCGGTTCTCCGCACCGAGGATCTGGGCGATGGTCTCGATGGTGAGATTGTAACTCTCCAACTTATAGGGGTCGCAATAGACCTGGATTTCACGTTGAGGGGCGCCGGCGATGGAAACCGCACCTACGCCGCTGACACGTGAAAGCGGGGAGGAAACCTTGTCGTCTAGGATCTTGTACAACGCCTGCGTGCTCTGTCCCGACTGCACCGACAGCATCATGATCGGCATGTCATCGGCGCTGAACTTGAACAGGTAGGGCTGGTTGGCACCGTCGGGCAGTGCCGACTTCACCATATCCAACTTGTCGCGCACGTCGTTGGTTTTCTGCTCAATATCCACACCGTACTCGAACTCCAGATAGACAATAGAGTAGTTCTCTTTGGAGTTTGAGGTGATGTGTTTGAGGTCGCTCAAGGTGTTGAGCACGTTCTCGATGGGTTTGGACACGTTGTCCTCGATGTCTTCCGCGCTGGCGCCGCCATATACGGTGAGCACCATGATGGTGTTGCTGTCCATGTGGGGGAAGAGGTCCACCGGCAGCTTGGCCAGGGAGAAGATGCCGATGATGATGACGGCAATGTAAATCAACCCTGTCATGATGGGTCTCGCGACCGCTTTCTGGTATAAACTCATATTACGATTTATCTGTTCTACTACCGAGCTCTTGCCCCTTCGGGGCAGCTCAATGATTTTTTATTTACCTAACACTGATTATTGATGTTAAACCTAACCAATTTCACCTTAACCCAGCTTCAATAACCAATAACCTATAACCCATAACCATTATTTATTCGCAACATTGACTTCCAACCCGTCTTTCAGACGTGCGAGACCCGTGGTGGCCACCATGTCGCCGTCCTGAACGTTGCCAGAGAGCAACTCGTAGGATTTGCCAAGGTGACGACCGACCTCCACTTGGTTGAAGGAAACCTTGCCGTCTTTATAGACATAGACGTAGCGGTTGCCGGAGCCTTGCTGACGGAAGATGGCTTCGTCGGGCACCACCACGTGCTTCTGCGTGCCGAAGTTGATGGTCACGCGGGCGTACATGCCTGGGCGCACGCGACTGTCGGTGTTGGCCAACTGCACCTCCACGGGGAAGGTGTGCGTGGCACCGTCCATCGTTGGGTAAATCAGACTGATTTTGCCCTTGAACTCCTCTTCACCGTAAGCGTCCACCTTGATACTCACCGGCGTGCCGACCTTCACCTGCTTGAACAGGGTTTCGGAGAGGTTGATCTTCATCTTCACGGGGGTGATTTGCTGTACCGTTACCACGGGCAGACCGCCGAAGAGGTCGCCACTGTCGTAGTTGCGGGCACTGATAACTCCCGAAATAGGACTGATTAACTGCGTGTTCTCCAACAGGTTGTCGTATGTGGTCTGCGCCACATCAAGCTGGGTCTTCATAGCATCCCAGTCGGACTTGGAGCATCCGCCGACCTTGTAGAGCTCGTCGATGCGCTTGAAGCTGGCTTTAAGGTTGTCAAGCTGCGATTTCGATTGTCTCAGACTGTTTTCGTTCATCTGGACGAGGACTTTTCCTTTGGCCACACGGTCGCCGACTTCAACGTAGATTTTGTCGATACGGCCGCCTGTGAGCGGTGCGATGTTGTTCACGGCATTGGCCTCCACAATAGCGGTATATTCGAAGGTCTGGTCCACATCCTCCACATGCACTTCCTGCGTGCGGATGGTCATCGTCTGTCCGCCGGCAGTGACGGCCTCTTTTTTCTTGCAACCACCCATCACTAACAAGGTGATTGCCAATAAAATGGTTAACTTTTTCATATTCGGTATTATTTATTTCATCATTATTTTATCGTCATTCATCTTCTATTCATCGTCAATTACTCATTTCCGAGGGTTGCATCCAAGTTCGCTTTCGCCACGAGATAGTTGAAGATGGCCTGGCAATAGGTGAGCTGGGTGGTGGTGAGAGTGAGTTCGGCGGTGTTGAGGTCGAGCCAGGTGTTCATGCCGACTTCGTACTGCTTTTGGGCAATATCGTAAGCTTTCTGCGCCTGCCGCATGGTCTCGCTGTCAGCGGCAATGTCCTCAATGGCCTGTTGCATGTCGTTCAGGTAGCTCTGCACACCGAGGCGGAGGTTTCGCTCCACGTCCGCACGTTGGTCACGCATGTTCGCGATGTTCATGTCCGCCTGCTTTAGCTTGTAATGGGTTGAAGCCCAACCAACTATGGGTACTTGCAACGACAAGGCGACGTACGAATAGGGGTAGTTGGTGAACGTGCCGCCGTCGTCACCCATGCCGGAATACTGGAAAGCGCCGGCCAAGGCGAGCATCGGCAGGGAGGAACCGACGAGAATCTTCTTGGACTGCTCCAACTGGTCTATGCCGAGGTCCAACTGCCGCAACGCGGAGTTGTACATCAGTTGCACGTCACTTTCGGAGGGCATTGTGGCTGCAAGCACACTCTGCTCGTAATCAGATAGTTGTCCGTCGAAAATCACAGGTTCATTGACATCCATGCCGAGAAGCACCTTCAGGCGCATACCGGCTAACTTTACCGATTTGGCGGCGGAATTCACCTGCGGACGTTGGTTTTGCAACGCCACATCGGAGCGCAATTTCTCGAATTCGGAGACCAAGCCTTGTTCGAAAGAGTTAGTAACCAGCTTGTTGCTTTCTTCCAGATGAGCGTAACTGCTCTGCAGGACGTCATACGACTGTTTGGCCAACAGATAGGTGTAGTAGGCCTGTTTCACCTGGTTGACCAGCTCAATCTTCGATGACCGCGCGGACTCCAGTGCCATTTCGATGTCCATGGAGCTGAGTTTCAAGCTTGACCAAAGCGGGAAGGAGATTATCGGGAGACTCAGGTTAGCCCCGACAGAGTAGGTGTTGTCGCGACCCATCTTGATGTTCATCGTCCGTGATTCCCCTGTAAGCGGATCAGGCATTTCCATCGACATGGTCTGCTTGAGCAGTGTGCGGTTATAGTTGGCTGCTATCGATACGTCGGGGAAGAGCGACACAATCTGCTCTTTCTTGTACTCCCGTTTGATATCGACGGAGCGATCGGCGATGCGCATCGTCGGCGATTCGGAGAGGGCGATTTCGATGGCCTTGTCCAGATTCACATGGACGGAATCCTGCGCCTGCAACCTTGTAGCCAGTCCACACACCATCACTCCTGCCAACAAGTAAGCCAAACTTTTCTTCATTATCTGCATATCCTTTTCTTTAGTAATTTTCTATAACACAATAAATTAGGATAAACTTTTTACCTAATTTAAAACGGGTGCAAAAATAGTAAAAAAATGTTATGCTGTGTATTAATTACACACTTTTTTGATATGGTGTGAAATTTGCCTGAAACTTGGGCTGTAAGGAGTTGGTTTTCTTTGCTTAATATTATTGATAATGTTTTCATTTTATAGCATTTTTAATTGTTTCTGCCCATATAGTATGGAAAAAAAGGAAAATGTTACACCTAAAACAGAAGAAAAAATTTTTTTCGCTGGGGTGTAACATTTCGGTTGTTTTCCATACTTGTAGATAAAAACGAATGCAATTTGACAGGGCAATGATACGAATTAACAAAAAAGACAAGATTATGATATACATCATACAAGGACGCTTTGTCTGGATTCTCTATAACGAGATAGATCTTGGGATGCCACGAGTGACTAGGTTGTTCCCCAGTAGGCGAAACGAGCAGAAGTATCCAATAACGGTAATAAGATTGTGAAAGAAAAATATCATTATGAACAAGAAAAAACTAAACCAACCACTGATGAGTCGCCTTTCGCGAGGAGGGTTCGACAACAGCTACGCCGTCACCAATCCGAAAAGTCACGGCATTCTTTTGGAAATCAAAGTCCTTTTGGACATTTTCGAACCTATCAGTGACGACTACCGTCACGGGCTATGGATAGAGATTCCGAGAGGAGAACCCTCCGACTGGGTCAGTTTCGAGGAAGTTAAAGACCGGGGTGAAGCAAAAACCGAGGAAGAATACTTGTCATACTGGCAATGTGAATTTCCTCAGGATACATACTGGTATTATCTCTCTGTGAGTCAATACCGAGGAAAAACTTTCCTCCATATTTCAGACAATGACATGCATTGGTGTATCATCCACGATGATATTGACAGGAACTGCCACAGTCACGATCCTTTAGACTGGTTCCTTGACCCGCTTTTGACTTTTTTGAAGGAAAAAGTGGCCGAAATCGCAAAGAATCCAGAAATCTACAACCGTTATGTGGAAGAAAATCTTCCCAAGCGGCAACGCACGGGACATATTCCTCGAAAAGATTTGGACAGGATCGTACCCTGGCAGCGAAGATTGCCTAAGGATGTGGAGAAAGCCATCCGAGTGCTTAAAGAGTGCATCGTCAATGAGGAAATTTATCGGAAAGCAGAATCAGGAGAGGCTATCGATTCTTATCCGTCATTCTATCGGGGGCCTTTACCAGACATGACTATCCGATTGTACGCCAAATATTTCCGCGTGGCGTACTTGGCATACGAAAAACATTTCCGCCAATTCTACGACAAAAAAGAATCTAAGAAGAAAGAGAAATGGTTGAAGGATGTTGCCGGCATGACAGATGTGGAATTCTATCGGCAGTATCAGTTGGGGCGGCACGGCGAGATCACGGATGAGACGAATCTGGACAGTGCGGCGGCATTCAAGGAAATGGCGTTTGACCATTATGGGGAATTGGGTCTGTCACGGATGGATGTACATGCGACGGATTGGTACACCCCAGGCAAATGGCTGATAACTTTCGGAATAAGCTACTCTTCTTGTGTGGATGTGGGTGCGGAGATTGCCGTGGCGCTCTACGAAAGCGGTTGCCCCCTTATCATCTATGACGCACAAAAAATTCTGGATGTCTTGGAAGAGCGCGACAATGTGCTCCTTACGCCTCACACCTTCCACGATTATTTCGGGCATCATGTAGAAGGCACTGTTTTCGACCTTCCATACGAATGCTACTTGGGGAGGGACTGCGAACTCACCCGCGAACAGTACGACGAAATTGTGTCATTGGCCAAGTGGGATCAGGAAACGCCATTGGTTCTTGACCTTCCAGTTCCACTGGATAGCCCTGCATACGATCTCATTCGCGAAGAGGATCAACAACCGCTTACCGTCTGTGGCATCCTTGCAGCCCTACAGAAGAAATACGACAAACTCGTCTTTGGAATTATGGATGAAGACTCTAAAAGTTTCTGCTACCTTATTGAACACTGCGAACCCGAAATCAAGGTTGAAAACCGCTCCCGGCTATTTGATTGTCCCAATGAAGCGTTGCTGGATGCTGTAATTCGATACACGGAAATCAAGAAAAGCCGACAAACATTATGAGACCAGCACGAAGACTAACCTCAAAGAAAATAATTCAACCGAGGTGTAACATTTCGGTTGTTTTCCATACTTGTTAAAAGAAACGATAAAGTTATGAAACGATGAAAGAATTAATAGAACCCATACAGAGTGACACCCCGCTGGCGAAGGCCTTCAATCGTGTGATGGCAAAAATGCAATTGTTGCGTATCATGTCCCTCCCTCGTGTTTTTAAAGATTCTAAAGACGAGATGGCGGCATTCAGGATGCAGAACTACTATGAGACAGTTCTTTGGGAAAAATGGCTGCATGGTGTCCTCGGACGGTTGGAGGAATGGTCAAAAACCAGCAGTGCTTACTTTGACGAATTTAATGGCAGTTGGGAATATTACGCGTTATCCAAACGTTTAGATTTCATTCGCGAATTTGGCTCTGACGTAGAAGAAGACTACAATCCGGACGGGAGCATCAAAACGCAAAGTATCACTCGCGAACAATTGAAATACCACACCCTTTTCAGCGACCTCTACCATGACAGCGTGGATATCGTTCAAGATACCGAGCCGTCAGACCTGTATTCTTTGATGAGTGCTCTCAACGCCAATTCATGTATGTCCATTATCGATGTTCTGCAACAGTTGTCGTGTAAGGGAATAAGGAGTTATATCGTGGACAAGAACGGGAATATTCGCCTTGCGACAGAAGACGACAGGACGCAGATGAGGATTTCTGAATTGGCGGAGGCGATTGATCTAGGACAATTGGTCTTTGCGGTCGCCCAGTTGATGGAGACATTAACTTCTGAAATTGAATCCATCTACAAATCAGATCGAGCATTTGAGGATAATCACGACATACTTAATGATATGCTTTGTGATATCACAGCCATACTTCAGCTGAAATTGGATGAAACGAGGTTTTTTAAACAATCAGCCACCGGTTCAACTTGCACCAGAAGCCCTTGACGGTGAGTCGGGCAAAATAGGATGCCGTGGGTTCATGAAGCGTATGACCGGTGGTTTCACGGTGTTGCTGGCGAAGTTGCCTGATGGCGGCGGCACAAGGCAACGTGTCGATGATTTGATCATAGTAAACCGACAAGGTGGGATAGAGGTTCGAGAAGTCATCGTTGATGTGCCGCGCCATCTGCAGGTGGGCGTCGTCAAGAGGGAGAGATTCGCCACGAAGCAGACGGTCGCGAAGTTTCGCAAGGCTGCACTTCGCACGATGAGCAGTTACTCGGTATGAAAGGCAGGTCATCCCAAGGGCTTTGGCCACCGCCTCGTTCGACAATGAATGCTGCCGGTTGAGCATCGACAGCAAGGAACGGAAGAGGACGAAGCGGTAGTGCGGGTTGAAGGTCTGATGCGCGTAGGCGATCAGGCTGGCGGCAACGGAAAGAATCCACTCGTCGGTCTGAAGAGTGTCGGGAATATCGGGGATTTCGGGGATTTCGCAGGAGGCGAAGGGTTTAGTGACATCAGCGGCGTTAGGGATGTCACTGACATCACTGATGCCAATACCATCAGCTGCATTGAAAATGTCGTGACTGGCAACGTTTTCGGCTGAGATTCCCGCATGAAGGAACTGCTTTTCCGCGGCAGCTCGCACAGCGAGGTAGTTTCGGAAGGTCCTGACCAGCCAGGCCTCAAAGACCTCCTTGTTACGGATACTTTGCAGTGACCGGTAAGGAGTGCGGTCCCTTCCGTCTCCGCTGTCATTTCCTTCGCGCAGGTATAGGAAGAAATCCTCGACCACATCTTCATAATTGTCCATCAAACGGTTGTGGTACACTTCAAACCGTCTCTTCAGTTGAAGATTGACCCGATGGTGCAGTAAATAGTATGCCGCCTCGTCCGCCTGTGCACCTCCTTGCAGCAAGATGCCGATGAAATCCGCCGATGGGACTTCCGAAAAAGGGGAAACTTCGTCTTTGTCAAAGCTGAACTTTTGCATCGTTTTGAATCGGAAATAGAATAACGCAAATATATTGTATCTTGTCTCTTGAAATCTTTTCGAATTTGTTCGCAAAGATAGTACAAAAATGCTCTCCTGTCAATACTTTTGCGGAATTTGTTCGACACTGAGTGTCAACTGAATATAAAAAACAATTTAACTAATCAAGCTTGAATAGTAAATTTTTAGAGTGGTATTTTGCAAGAAAATTGCCCCTGTTCCCACAAAACATACTGGTTCGACACCCTTTAACCCTCAAACTCCCTAACCTTCTAGCCCTCTAACCTTCCAACCCTCTAACTTTCAATAACCAATAACCTATAACCCATAACCATTAAAATTGTATCTTTGCCGCGTGTAAAAATCACACGGAATTATGGGAGAAAAAGGCGTCTATACATACGATTATTGGCGGCCGGCAGTGACGGCGGACATTGTGGTGTTCAGCTTTGACGGCACGAACCTCAACGTGTTGTTAATCAAACGCGGGAATGAACCATACAAGGGACAATGGGCTTTTCCAGGTGGTTTTCTGGAGCCAGACGAAACATTGGAGGAGGCCGCGCGTCGCGAACTGAAGGAGGAAACGGGACTCACGCCCAAGCACTTCTACGAGGTGGGGTCATTCAGCGACCTCGAC
>R25__coassemble_1053_pt1 | contig 14586 bp, 13 predicted proteins | sample R25__metabat2_low_PE_038 | metagenome-assembled genome bin R25
GTATTTTGGTGTTTTTTTGCACAAGGTTTTACAACAAGCGGATTATCAAATTCAATTTTTTAATATTCAATTATTTATCACTAAAACTAAAGTAATGAAAAAGACAAAAAAAATGATGATTTTCGGAACTGTGGTGGCATTGCTGGCGTTTTTCGCCAGTTGCAGCAAACCTGCCGAAAAAGTTCAAGGCACCCTCAAGGGCTACACCCTCACCAGCTGCCAATTTTTCCAGAATATGTTCACGAATAATGAAACCGTGGAGATTGTTCCCACTGGCAACGATTTGGTGAATATCAAGTTCACTTCTGAAAAATGGGGCGCCTTTCTTATCAAGGATGCGACAGTGACAAAATCCGGCAAAGCCTATAACATTTCCGGCAAAGGGACCTGCCGGATGGCGGCCATGGGCGGGGAGACCAACTCTTACGACTGCAACCTAAACGCGAACTTCGTCAACCTGAAAAACGCGGAAATCACCTTTGAGGTTCCTGCTATTATGGGAGGTACCAAAATCGTCTTCCACGCTGGTGACGCTCCTGCGGAACACCTTGAAACAGAACAGAACTAATTTCACCAATCCTTATGACCAACCGGCACCTTTTTCTCTTCTTCATATTGGTCGGACTGCTTTGTTCCGCCTGCAACGGTATTTTCGCTTGGATTTATAACCCTGTACCAGAAAAACCAGCATACGGTTTCATCGAGACAGACGAAGCATCCCACCGTGGAACCATCTTCCTCGACGCACACGATTATGCCAAATGGACGTATGTAAATCTCCGTCGGCAGACGATTGACACCGCCAACATCCTGATGGGGGAGCCAGATCCCGACGACTGGGATTTTGCCATACACCGCTATGATGTGAAGACAAACAACGGTGCCGCGTTGGAAACCCACTTCACCACCCTCGAAGATTTCTCCGAGGGTGGTTTATCTTTTTCAGGATCTTTCACTTACGACACACTTTCCCGCATAGCCATTGACATGTCCGGCATGATGGATGGCAACGTTCTGTATGCCGACAGCTATCTCAATCCTTTGCTGTGTAACTGGCTGGATGTCAACACCTCACAAATGCCACCCATTTACACGCTATCTGGCAAAGTGTATGTATTGCAACTGGCCAACGGCCAATATGCCGCCCTGAAATTCACCAACTACATGAATGCCGCCAGCACAAAGGGGTACGTTACCATCCAATATGTCTTTCCTATCAACTATGCGAAATGAGATAATGCGAAAAGAGTCCATAGTACTATTGTTAATAATGCTTTATACAGCAGCCGCAGCTCAACGCGACGTATTTGGGACGGTACGGGGGAACGACAGTGTGGCTTTATATGGTGCGGTCGTGGCCCTAAAGGAAAACATCGGTGTGGTTTCCTCCACCGCCATTGACGGAAGTTACAAGCTCCACATCCCTGACAACAAGGCTTATACCATTGAAATCATCTATTACGGATATAAGAAAAAAAACTATAATCTTCAGGAAAACGAATCGGGAATAATCGATTTCGTCATGGAGAAAGACATTTACAATCTGGAACAGGTGGTGATTACGGGCACGCGCACACCAAAGCTACTGAAAGACGTGCCCATCGTCACGAAAGTGATTTCCCATGACGACATCATACTCCAAAATGCCACGGACATCCGCGATATCCTGCAATCGGAGCTCCCTGGCATTGAATTCACCTACTCCATGAACCAGCAGGTGTCGCTCAATATGTCGGGGTTTGGCGGGAATTCCGTACTCTTTCTCATTGACGGTGAACGGCTTGCCGGTGAGACATTGGACAATGTGGATTACAGCCGTTTGAGCATGGACAATATAGATCGGGTGGAGATTGTGAAAGGAGCGGCCTCATCGCTGTATGGTTCCAACGCGGTGGGGGGTGTGGTGAACCTCATTACCCGCGAGCCCAAAGAACGCTGGAAACTGAATCTCAACGCGCACTACGGGTCCCACAACAATCAACGCTATGGCGGCTCCGTGGGGTTCAACCTCGGTGGGGTCAGCAATCTGCTCAACGTGCAATACACTTCCTGCAATCCCATCGAGCTGAAAAACGACGGCGCCTACAACACCATTTATGGCTACCACTCACTGAACATAAAAGACCAGCTGACCTACTCCTTCAAGAACCGTTTCAAAATCACCGCCAAGGCCGGTTATTTCTTCCGCGAGCGGAAATCGCAGGAGAACTCCCATGACCGTTACCGCGACTTCAGCGGCAATTTGAAAGGAGACTACCACATCGGTGCAAAAGACGACATTACCCTGTCGTACAATTTCGATCAGTATGACAAAAGTCATTTTGCCTTGACAGAGAGGACAGACGTGCGCAGTTACAGCAATGTGCAAAACTCCTTACGCACCGTCTATAACCACACTTTCCGCAAGAAACACATCCTCACTGTGGGCGGCGACTACCTGCGCGACTATCTGATGACCTATCAATTCGAAAACAACGGCGCCCACCATCAGCACACCGCCGACCTTTTCAGCCAATTTGACTGGAACCCGAACAAAAAGGTCAACATGATTGCCGGATTACGCTACGACTACTATTCGGATGCGAACCTGCACAGCGTTTCCCCAAAGTTAAGCACCATGTACAAGCTGAAGGATTTTGCATTCAGAGCTTCCTTCTCCTCTGGGTTCCGCGCCCCGACACTTAAGGAGATGTACATGAGTTTCGACATGGCCAACATTTTCATGATTTACGGAAATCCAAACTTGCAGGCGGAGAAGAGCCACAATTTCGGACTTTCCGCCGAATACAACCACAAGCAATATAATGTCACGGTGATGGGATTCTACAACCGCGTGAAAGGCCGCATCACCACAGCCTGGAACACAGAACTCAACGGGATGTTGTATGTCAACATGGCTCCGCTACAGATAGCAGGGGTGGACGTCAGCGCTTCCGCAATTTGGGACTTCGGCCTTTGTGCAAAGCTCTCATACGTATATACGTACGAGCACATTGCACTGGGCGAGCCGCTTTTGTCCTCCACGCGGCCCCATACTGCCACACTCCGTCTTTCTTACGGGCGCAAGTGGAAGAACTACCATTTCAATGTCGCCCTTTCGGGCCGCTGGCTTTCCAAGGTCACCTGCGATGAATACACTTCCTTGAATGACTACACCTCCACCGAAAAAGTGACCTATCCAGGCTATACTATTTGGAAACTCATTTTTACGCAGAAAATATACAAAGGACTGAATATCAGTCTTGTCGTGGACAACCTCTTTAACTACATACCAGAATATTATTATAGCAATTCGCCAGCAACCACAGGAACGACATTTTCTGTCGGTGTTTCGCTGGACCTCGAACAGTTTTTCAAAAAATAAGGTTTTAGGGTATCAAACAAATGTTTATATTTTAACAACAAAGACCATAAATATGAAAAAACGAATCACCTTTCTGACTGCCACTGCCATTTTAGTTGTTTTAGCCGGAATTATATTTTGGCGGGTGAAATGCAGCTATACGCACATAGCATTCGTCAACTATCAGATCACCACATTGGGTGAGATAGCCAAAAGTAACACCAACAAACACATCAAGTTGGCGGAAGTTTCGGTAGAAGATATCAAAAAGTTAAAAAAATACGACATGGTCTTTGTGAACGGCATGGGCTTGCGCATCACGGCCGATCAACGTGAAACGATGGAGGAGGTGTCCGAAAAGGCGCCCGTGCTCACTACCGCCGCCACAAACCCCGACAACTACATCGTATCCCTCGACTCACTAACGGTTGACACGCTGACACAATACCTCAACAATGGTGGCAGACGCAACTTCCGCAGTATGTTAAACTATGTGCGCCGCAACATTGATAAGAAAATACTCTTTAATGGCCATATCGAGTCTGTGGTGTTAGCGTCCCGCGATTTGCTCTATCATATAGACCCGAAACATCCTGAAGATGAGGAACTCGGATTCAATTCCATCGCCGAATACAACAATTTTCTGAAAGACAACGGATTATATCATGAAGATTATCCCCGCATCATCATCACGGGTCAAATGGGCGAACCCAAAGATCTAATCGCCAAGCTGGAAGAGACTGGCAACATGGTCTATCCGGTGCGTAATCTTCGTACACTCATTATGGGGATGCACGCTGACAGCATCCGACCATCCGCTGTCATCAACATGGCTCACGGCCGAATGGGAGACTTTATCACACAATATCTTAAAAATCAAAACATCCCGCTATTCACCACCTTATATGTTCCGCAACTGACGGAGGATTGGGAAAACGACAAGAATGGCATGAGCGGAGGTTTCCTCTCGCAAAGTGTCGTCACCCCGGAAATCGACGGAGCCATACGCCCATACGTGGTCTTCGCACACCGGAAAACTGGCGAAGGGTTGCAGGAGGTGTATGCCATTCCAGAACGCTTGAAAACTTTCGTGCAGACGGTCAACAACTATATCCAACTACAGAAAAAGCCCAATAGCGAAAAGAGGATTGTCGTCTTCTATTTCAAAGGGCCGGGTCAGAATGCCCTGACGGCTTCTGGTATGCAAGTGGTACCTTCGTTGTACAATTTCCTGCAAAGACTAAAAGCTGAAGGATATAAAGTAGAGAATCTGCCCGAGAGTTCAGATGTATTGGGCAAGATGATTCAAAAGCAGGGGGCAGTGCTGGGCACTTACGCTGAAGGGGCTTTCACGGAATTCATGAAAAACGGGAAGCCCGCCCTCATCAACAAAGAGCAATATGAAAAATGGATTAGCGAAAGCATCCGTCCCGAAATGTACAAGGAAATTGTAGAAACAAGTGGCGAATTTCCCGGAAATTACATGGTCAGCGAGGACGGTCGGTTGGGCGTGGCACGGTTGCAGTTCGGCAACGTGGTGCTGATGCCGCAACCGATGGCGGGTGCTGGAGAGAACGCTTTCAAGATTGTCCACGGAACCCACACCGCCCCTCCGCACACCTACGTGGCCGCTTACCTGTGGGCGCAACATGGTTTCAAAGCCGACGCCATGATCCATTTCGGCACTCACGGTAGCCTGGAATTCACCCCAGACAAACAAGTCGCACTTTGTGACAACGATTGGTCTGACCGGCTGGTGGGCGCCCTACCCCACTTCTACATCTACACCATCAGCAACGTGGGCGAGGCCATGACCGCCAAACGCCGCTCCTACGCCGGCATCCAATCCTACCTCACCCCTCCGTTTATGGAGAGCGACGTGCGAGGACAATACCGCGAACTTTCCGAAGCAGTGAAAACCTATTTCCACACGCTGGAAAACGGCAACGAAAACCGTCAGAGACAAGCCGCCTTGGAGGTTAAGATAATCACCGTACAAATGGGCATCCACCGTGCCCTGGAACTCGACAGTAACCTAACCTCAGCCTATACCGAAGAAGACATCGTCCGAATTGACAACTTCGCTGAGGAATTAGCCAACGAGAAAATTACTGGAAAGCTCTACATTATGGGCAAATCGTATGACACAAAAGACATTAACAGCAGCATTTATGCGATGTGTACCGACCCTATTGCCTACAGTCTTTTGGCACTGGACAAACAACGCGGCAAAGCAACCGATGATGTAGAGAAGCACAAATCGCTATTCACGACTCGTTACCTCAACCATGCTAAACAGTTAGTTTCACAATTGCTGGCACAAGCGGTCGCTCCATCCGATGCGCAAGTCTGCAAAATTGCCGGCATCACATCGGACGAATTGACCAAAGCTCGGGAAATTGCAGAGAGCCAACAACCGATGGATATGCTGAGCATGATGATGTCCATGGCTCAAGAAGTGCCCAATGCGGGTAACATGCATGCGGGCGGACCTTCGGCACAACGGGACGACAATTCGGAAAACGTGTCTAAAATGAAAAAAATGATGCGTCGCATGGGCAAGAACATGAATCCGGAACGGGCTTTGAAAATGTCCAAGATGATGGGAGCCAGTCCGGAAGCCCTAAAAAAGATGGAAGCCGCGATGAAGAAAAAATCGCAACCGTCTGACAAACAAGTGATGGCCAAGCCTACCCTGGAGAATCCCGAGTACAGCCCGGAAGAGGTTCGCTGGGCCATGGCCGTGACCGAAGTGGAGCGCACAGTCAAGAACGTGTCACAATATCGCACACTTCTGCTGGAAAGTCCTGAATATGAAATGCGGTCGCTACTCAATGCGCTGAACGGCGGTTATACCGAGCCTTCCCCCGGCGGTGATCCCATCGTGAACCCCAACACCCTTCCCTCTGGCCGTAATCTCTTCGGAGTGAACGCAGAAAACACACCCTCGGAATCCGCATGGGAAAAAGGGAAACTGCTTGCAGACCAAACCATCGCCCAGTATCGCACGCGCCACAACGACAGCATCCCGCGCAAAGTCAGCTATACGCTTTGGAGCGGTGAGTTTGTGGAGACCGAAGGTGCGACCATCGCGCAAGTGCTCTATATGCTGGGGGTCGAACCAGTACGCGATGCATTCGGACGGGTCACCGACCTGCGCCTCATCCCCTCCAAAGAGTTGGGACGCCCTCGCATCGACGTGGTGGTGCAAACCAGCGGACAACTGCGTGACATTGCCGCCTCGCGCCTGCATCTCATCAGCCAAGCCGTAAGCATGGCGGCCGATGCCAGCGACGACCAATACGAGAACTGGGTGGCCACCGGCGTGGTAGAATCCGAAAAGACATTGATTAACAAAGGAGTGTCACCCAAGGAGGCTCGCGAAATGTCACACTACCGTGTATTCGGCGGAATCAACGGCGGCTATGGCACCGGCATACAAGCCATGGTTCAGGCCAGCGACCGTTGGGAAAAAGAGCAGGAAATCGCTGAAGCGTATATCAACAACATGGGAGCCTACTACGGTGATGACGAGAATTGGGAATCCATGCGCGAATATGCCTTCGAAGCAGCTCTCACCAACACCGATGCCGTGGTGCAACCACGACAAAGCAATACATGGGGCGCCCTGAGCCTCGACCACGTTTATGAGTTTATGGGCGGCATGGATCTCGCTGTGCGCAACGTCACTGGCAAGGATCCCGACGCTTACCTCAGTGACTATCGGAACCGGAACAACGCCAGGATGCAAGAGGTCAAGGAAGCAATCAACGTGGAGAGCCGCACTACCCTGTTCAACCCCAAATACATCACCGAAAAGATGAAAGGCGATGCCAGCGATGCGGCCGTGTTCTCCGAACTGGTACAGAACACCTATGGTTGGAACGTTATGAAGCCTAAGGCCGTTGACAATGAAATGTGGGACGAAATCTATAATGTCTATGTCAAAGACGAATATAACATGGGGATGAAAGAGTATTTCGGCAGCAAGAATCCAGCAGCCCTACAAGAAATCACTGCCGTGATGATGGAATCTGCTCGCAAGGGAATGTGGAAGGCCTCCGCCCAACAGCTGCAAGACGTGGCACGGCTACACACCGAAATGGTCAACCTGTACCAACCCGCCTGCTCGGGATTTGTCTGCGACAACGCCAAACTGCGCCAATACATCGCACAAAATGTGGACCCGCAGACCGCACAGGAATATAACCAGAATATTGACAGAATTCGCGAATCCTCCACACGGGCCAACAAAAAAGGCATGGTGATGAAAAAAGAGACTCTGAACGAAACTTCATCGAAAAAACACATCATCAACAACGTGTTAGTGACCGTTGGAGTGCTTGCCGCTGTGGCAGCCCTCGTGCTCATGGTCCGTCGCAGACGCAAAAACGCGGAAGAATAAGCCCCTATGCAAACTATCGTACTCCTCATAATGATTCTGATTGCCTTCAACTTCCTGCTGAAGCAAACCTTCCACAAATGGCACTACGTTGCTGCAATGGCGGTCGTGGCCGCTCTGTTTGTCGGACTGATGTGGCCCTTCGCGATTGAACAATCAAAGTCGCAGATTGCCTATTGGTTAGATAACCCGCCCCTAATGCTCGACACTTCAGTGCTGCTGACAGTGGAGGTGGCCTTACAGATGACTTTCTGCCTCTTGGCAGCCGAAAAGCGCACCGGCGGCTTCGCAAAGAAAAGCGCACAATGGCTTTACAAAATCCTTTGGCTTTTCCCGGGCATCCTATTTTTCGCCGTACTTTTCAGTTTGTTAGTGACCGTCATCTTCCTCTTCCCCGGCGTATCCTTCAGCCTGCTCTCATGGAGGTTGGCCGCCTTGCTTCTTGTGGTTATTCCTGCGGGCATCTGGCTAATACGCCTCCTGCTGCCCGAAGAAGACATCCGCCTTGAGCTACTGTTCCTGACCAACGCATTAGTAGCAATCCTCGGCATCGTCGCCACCGTAAATGGCCGCACAGCTGTTGAAGGCTTCAGTGAAGTCAACTGGCCAGCTCTTACCCTATTCATTGTGCTGCTGCTCGTCGGCACCCTCACCGGCCTCCTCCTCCGGAAACGCCACCAATGCAAGTCTTGAACTCCACCCATGTTTGAAAAATCAACTTAAACATTGAAATTAACTTAAAAACCGAATAAAATGCATATTATTTCAGACATTCTCTATTGGATTTCCACCGGTCTTTTGGTACCGGTCATCATCCTGCTAATCTATTTTTTCATACGTTCGCTGATCTTGATTGGCAGTTTCTTCGGGCAATACCTGGAGATACGCAAAACCGGAAAATGGATGACCGATGAGTTTAAGACGCTGAACGCGGTCAATGTCGCTGACTATATGGAGCGTATGCCCGGAAAAAGCCGAACATTAGTAGCCGCTTACATGCGACAAATGTGGGACGACCGTTCCAACAAGGCCCGTATTGACAAGCTGGTTTCCGATTTTGAAATTGCAGCGGACAAGGATCTTTCCCTCTCCAAAACTCTCACCAAACTGGGACCGATGCTCGGTCTGATGGGCACACTCATCCCAATGGGCCCCGCCCTGGTGGGGCTTGCTGCCGGCGACATTGCCTCCATGGCCTACAATATGCAAGTCGCTTTCGCCACCACCGTGGTCGGACTCTTCAGCAGTGCTATCGGTTTCATCACCCAACAAACGAAACAACGTTGGTATCTTCAAGACCTCAACAACCTGGAGTTCTTTGCCGAACTATTGAAAGAGAATCAGGGCTTATGAAAAGGAGACTATTGAAAAACAAAGAGGACAACGACCCAATGAGCGTGGTCAGCAACCTCTTCGATGTGGCCATGGTATTCGCCGTTGCACTGATGGTCGCCCTCGTATCGCACTACAACATGACAGAAATGTTCTCAAAGGAAGATTTCACCATCGTGAAAAACCCAGGCAAGGAGAACATGGAAATAATCACGAAAGAGGGTGAAAAAATCAACCGTTACACACCCTCGAACGACCAAAGCCAAAGTGGTACGAAAGGCAAACGAGTAGGCATCGCCTACGAGCTGGAAAACGGCGAAATCATCTACGTACCCGAATAGCGTCACGCCAGTTTGACAATCTCATCGTAGATCAGGTCGATGGCGTTCGGCAGGGCGAAACGCTTGATATTGTCGGCCAAAACCTGCATTCTGTCAGAATCGTTCACCAACTGCATCAGCGTGGGAATCAGTTTATCCGGAGCATCCTTGTCAGCGATGAACAACGCGGCATCCTTCGTGGAGAGCGCCTTGGCGTTGAACGTCTGGTGGTCTTCGGCGGCGTAGGGGAACGGCACGAGGATGGTGGGCGCCCCCACGATGGCCAACTCCGCGAGTGCGAGCGCACCCGCCCGCGACACGATGACGTCGGCCATGCTGTAGGCATCATTCATGTTCTTGATGAACGGCACAATACGGATATGCTCGTCCTGCTGTTTCAACAGCTCCGGATCGATGTTCTTGTAGAAGCTTTCACCGGTCTGCCACAGCAGCTGCAGGTCGGCCTTGCGGAACGCATCAAGATGCGCCGCCATGGTCTGGTTGAAGGTGCGGGCTCCGAGACTGCCGCCCACCACCAGCACCGTCTTCTTCTCCGGCGTGAAGTTGAAATACTGGTAAGCATCGGGTTTCTTGCGCTCCAACTCCAGAATTTCCTTGCGGATGGGATTGCCGGTCTTGATGATTTTCTCCGGCGGGAAAAAGCGGTCGAGGCCGTCGTAAGCCACACAGATGGCTTTGGCGTTCTTGGCCAACATCTTGTTGGTGACACCGGGATAGGAGTTCTGTTCCTGCAGCAGCGTGGGAATCCCCAACTGGGAGGCGGCTTTCAGCGTGGGACCGCTGGCGAAGCCCCCCACCCCGATGGCCAAGTCAGGCTGGAACTCGCGCATGATCTTCTTGGCCTTGCGCATGGCCTGCAACATCACCACCAGCAGCCGCAGGTTACACAGCAACCCGTTGAGCGATTTCTCCCTGTGGATGCCGTAAATCTCCAGTCCCTCAATGGGATAGCCCGCTTCCGGCACGCGCCGCATCTCCATCTTGTCACTCGCCCCGATGAACAGAATCTTCGCCTCGGGATTCTCGGCTTTGATCTTGTTGGCGATGGCCAACGCCGGGAAAATATGCCCGCCGGTGCCGCCGCCGCTGATGATGTATCTCTTTTCCATAACGGTTTGGTTTTGATGCGACAAAGATACAAAAACTTTGCGTTTGACTGTTAGCTGGCCACAACACGCTGTTAGGTTTGCAGGGGCATATCAGAGAATAATAGAACAGCCGTCACCACGGTTTGTGCCGTTTCAAAAAATCCTCCTTCATCTCCTTGCCGAACGTCTGCGGCCCGATAGCACCGCCGCCGTATTGGAAGGTACAATGGTCGTTATAGGGAATCAAATCCAGATTCTCCATAGCGGTGGATTTCTCCTCGTCTGTCATAGGATATTTACTGATGATATAGTCGTAGCGCCCCATATCAACCCTGCGGAACCAGATTTTTACCAAATTGGGGGTGGTTTGCGAATACTCTATACCAATACAGCCCATTTTCTTGAGCCTCCGGCGTATGCCGTCATATTCTTCCTGCTCCAACCCCACCACGCGCATCAACGAGTCCTTCTTTTCACGCGCCTCCTCATTCCAAAAGTTTGAATAGTGGTACTCTTCTCCTGCGCACACATGGAACATCTCCAGCCTGTTCCCCTTGAATTCCAAGGTAACGGAACAGCTGTCGGCGACCGCATTTTGGAGATAGCAGTGCAGTTCTTCCATCTCGGCATGTTGCTTTTCGTAATGTTCGGCCATGATGTCGGGATTGCATCGCCGCTCGGGTGCCACTGCAAGGACATAAATGACTACCAACAGCACGTTGATTCCTCCCCATATCACTGCGATCCGCTGCCAAATATCTCGCCAACGCAACCCCATAATGAAAAACACTATCGACAAGCCAATCGCCAGCGGCGGGATCCAACTGAAGATTAAAGAAATTACAAAGCCGAGAAAGTCATCCACCCAAAACAGCACGATTACTGCGGTGACGACGGCGAAAGGTATCAGCTTCAGGATCCCGAAAATGGTTGTTTCTGTTTGTTCGTTCATAATACTGTATTATTACTACCACCCACTAATTTGCATACCTATATTTAACCATGCCAGAATGATTATTACGCAAATCGCCATCGTCAACACCAACAATAGCGCAATCTTCCATCTTTTCTGCACAATCGCGAACACGAATGTGGCAAAGCGCAGTATTTTGGCGACAAACAACAGGACTGCCAGAAAGGGAGCCACGAACAGGTAATCCATAAATTCTTTTCCCGTTTCCAAACATAACCAATTGTCTGCCAGGAAACCGAGCATTACGAAAACACTCACCACCGGCGACACCCACCAGTATTTCAACATCAAATTGGATATCTCGTTCATTTTTCAGCTTTTTGCAAAATATTCTATCGGTCTTGTCGGTTTCTCATTATGACAGGCTTTGTGCCTCACCTATTCCCAAGCACCCTCGTCTTGAAGCTTTCTCACCGACAATTTGAAACGCTTCGTGACCAATGTGTCTTTCAAAGGGTAACCGTCCCTGTAAAAAGCTACAAAGACGGTATTCCCTTTCACGACATAATCTGGCTTGTAATATGGGTCATACGTTGAGATGAATTTCCTAAAATGCACAGAATCGGTCAGATAAGAAGTACATGTGGATGTTGTTGTTGCATTTCCGGCATCGACTTCATACCATTCCTCGTACAAACCTTCTGCAATCTTGGAACTACCCAACGGATGCGACTTGTCCTTCAAATCAATGCATCCAACCAATATAAAAGCACTTGCAACAATCAATATTCGTTTCATCACTATACACTTTATACCTAAAGCTTCAATAACCTATAACCTATAACCCATAACCATTACTCCTTGTACCACTTCACCTTCAGCGACACGAACATCAGCACCGCCAGAATCACGAAGATGCCGAGGCTGCCGAAGAGCAGGGCGTAGGTCTCCATCTGGAGCAGCACGTACATGAAGACGTAGAGCAGGAGCAGTAGCGCACCCACCATCAGCGCGGTCTTGCGGATTTTCAGGATGCCCGCCAAGTAGCCCGTGATCAGCACGATGGTCATCAGCATGGCGATGAGGTACGACCAAAGGAAGGGGATGTGCTCGCAGAACGAGAGCAACAGCGTGTAGAACACCAGCAACGCTGCCCCGATGAGCAGATACTGTACCGGGTGGATGGGCGTCTGCCGGCGGTACTCTACGAAAAAGACTGTGGCGAAGGTGAGGAAGATGAACAGGTAGGCGTACTTCACGGTTCGCGTGGTCTGCTGGTACTGCAGCACCGGCACCTTCATCATCACCCCGAACTCGTTTTTCTTCATGCTTACGCTGCGCGATCCCCCGTCACCGTAGTCCACCCATTGGGTCACCGACTGCCCGAAGTCGCGGTTGAGGGCCAACACTTTCCACGTCGAGGTGAACCCGCTGTCCGACACCGCGCGCTCGTCTGGCAGGAAGTTGCCCTGGAAGCTCGGCGTGGCGCAGTTGGAGGTCAGCTGCACGGAGGTGCTGTTGCCGACAGGCAGGAACATCAACGACTCCGAGCCCTTCAGCGGCAACCGCACGGAGTAGGTCGCGGACACCGAATCCTGCATCTCGCTAACCGGCACACGGCAACAGAGTACCGACCCCAGCTCCTCGTCCTTGTCAGACCTCATCGTATATTCCTTCCCGTTCAGTCGCAGCACCACGTTCTCCGAAAGTCCGCGGAAGTCGCTCAGCGAGATCAGCACCTCCGCCTTCGAGATGTCATAGACGGAATCCACATATTCCGACAGATTTGGCAGTTGCAGACTGCCGTCCAATGTCAGATCCGCGGTATAGACGGTCACGTCGAAGTTGCCTCGATGCCGTTTCTCCGTCTTCACGTCGCCCTTCACCTGCAAGGATTCGGGCAAGAGATAAACATCCTTGTGGTAGTTTTTGCCGGGGATGCGCACCACCGGTCCGACCACCCGCTGTGGGGTGCTCCACATCTGTTCCACCTCCTCTTCCGCTTGCGCAGAAGTCGTGCTCCGCTCGTTCACCACGTGCAGGATGATCTGCTGCGGAATGAGCAGAATGAGGCTGAGCAACCCGATGAGAAGGAGTTTCAACAGCATGCGGTCGCTGCGTTTCATTCTTGATCCGCCTTCTCTGGCAGTGTTTTGCTGTTCAATTTGCGGTGTTGTCACCGCATTTTCTTGTTCCGTTGTTTTTGTCTCTGTTGTCATATTTTTTTGATTTTTGGTGAATAATATCGAATGTACGTTCATTGTATCATCATATCCTCGTCATTCGACCCAGGGTTGCGGCCAGAGGCCTTACCCTGGGCTACCGAGCTCTTGTCCCTCCGGGACTGCTTAAGGAATTATGTTTCATATATGTTGAGGGTGTAGTCATAAACTGCTAACTACTAACTTCTAACTGCTAATTATCATAAAGTACTTTGAAATACAAAGCGATAGACCAAAAAAAATTAGCCTCGGCATTCCTTCAAAAAGCGTTCCATCGCGTCGATGTGGGCGGCGAAGGCGTTTCTGCCCGACTCCGTGACGATATAGGTGGTATTCGGTTTGCGACCCACGAATTTCTTCTCGCAGCGGAGGTAGCCGGCCTCCTCCAAGCTGCGGGTATGGCTTGCCAGGTTGCCGTCGGTGAGCTCCAACAGTGACTTCAGGGTGGCAAAATCCGCCGAACCGTTGGCCACCAGCACCGACATGATGCCCAAGCGAATCTTGCTCTCGAAAACCTTATTTAACCCATCTATAATCGCCATATCAATTCAAATCCTAATATTATCAAACAAACCACTACTTTACTTACCCCCTTAACTGCTAACTGCTAACTACTAACTGCTAACTCTTATTTCTTCCGATCAAACATGATGACGTAAAGGATACCGAAGAGAATGTGCATCACACTGAAACCGACAAACCAGAACAGCAATGCATGCGACATAGTGAAACAGTCAATGATGCCAATAATCAGCTCTGCGTAGCCCAAATAGCGTAAAGCAGGATACGTGTAATGGCTGCAGTTGACTAACGCGAGGCCGTAAAAGAGCAGCATAATGGAAGAAGTGAGCCCGTAGTGACCCTGCATAACCAAGGCCATGCTGAGCAGACCGCCCGCCGCCAATGGGATGATGAAATCGAGGATCATTTGCACCATCCGCTTGT
>R25__coassemble_1080_pt1 | contig 14391 bp, 6 predicted proteins | sample R25__metabat2_low_PE_038 | metagenome-assembled genome bin R25
CGCCGACTTCTGGGTTGCTGATGATGCGGCGCGCCTCGAAACCGGCAATCTGGCGGAAAAGAATCTCCTTCTTGTCATTCTTGACGACAATGGTATTATGCTCATTGTGATCCGAAGACTTCGGCAGTTTGGCCAGTGCATATTTCCCGGGGTGGTAGGCCGTATAAGATATCTCACCCGATATGGGATAACTGTTCACATGCACATTGTTGATGGACATGAAGATGGAGACTTTCAGCCGCTCATCCTTGAAATATTCGTGTTCGAAAGCGTTGCCCACATAAACGATGGTTCCATCGGCAGGCGCAAGAACCCCATCGTCGACTTTGTTGATCACTCGGGTCGGCACACGGAAGAAACGTATGATCAGCACGCCCAAGATGAACATGATGGAGAAAAAGATGACATTCACCCACCACAAATGAGCCAAAAGCAGCACATAGAACAACGATGTCAGAAAAATCGTGACAACGCTGACAAATATGATCAGCTTACCGGCCTGGTGAAATTTCATTCCAATCACCGCGATCTACTTCTTATATAATATATAGGTATGGGTAGGTACGTTGTTGATGGAAGATATGGTCACGAACTGACGCGGATAATGCTTGTCGTTCATATAATGCAGACCCTCGTAGTTGTAGACGATGTCTTCCACCTTTGACAGGCTGCCTGCCACCACTGTTTCAATATGTTCGGACGTCACAAGATTCACATAATAGCCAGCCATGTCGGCATAAGCGAAAGGAAGACCGTAGAAGGGGTTGTACGAATTGACGTCATATTGGAACGTGTGGGTGACCACCGTTTGGGCAATGGGGAATTCCTCCACATACACGGAGATATTTTCGTAATTCTTGTGTTTTCCCGGATCATAGGTGAAACGTTTCACCGAGTACATCATCAAATCTTTGGAATCCGATTTTGCCACGATTTCAGCGATTTCATCGTAATTGCCAAACACCTTGTCGTATAACGGATGACTTTTGCTTTTCCAGAAATATTGGTCATAGAACTCGCGGTCATACATTTCCTCGATATAGTCGATACGTCCCTTTGCCGGATCTTTCTTGTCCGTATGACGATGGAAGGTGTATTCCAGCCGCACAGCACCGTCAATGGTGTAGGTCATCTTATCCACCAGACGGTCAGTCCATTGAAAATCAATCGTTTCCGTGTAGTCTTCTCCCACATGAACAATTTTGCTCACGGTTTTGTCCTTATTGTAGGAAAAGTCAAACGAATAGAGACTGTCCACGACAATCTGCTCGAGTTGCTTACCTTTGCTGTCGTACACATAGACTTCGTTCGGAGCCCCCACGTCGCTGCGGTACCAGATCTTGCTGATTTTGCAGGTGGGATCATAGATTTCTTCATCGGGTTTGCAGGACGTGAAGCCCACAACCACTAAAGCCACTAAGAATAACGGAAACAAATATTTTTTCATAAGACACAATTTTTCAAATTACGGCTGCAAAGATACTATTTTTTCAATTCAGAATTCAGAATTAAGAATTCAGCGCGATGAAAAAAACTCATATCTCAATACGCTTCAGCGTTGAAACCTTCCAAACGGAGTTTCTCGACGATCCCGTCCAAATAGCCCTTATCGAATTTATGGAGCTGCAGGGCGGGAGTCTCGCGGTCTAGGGAGTAGATGACGATGCGTCTCGGGCGGATGCGGCGGATGCGTTCCAGCCAACAGGTCCATTCGGGATCCACGGAATTGTCGAATGCCCTACCCTCCCGCTCACCGCTGAGGAACATTGTCTGGATGATGAGATTGCCGTTGAAAGAACTCAGCTGTTCGGTAACCTGCTCTATATCAACGGGAACGATGGGAGCATTGACGGTGTCGAGCATCATTTGCGTGCCCGCGTCCAACTTCAGCATCGGGTTTTCGATGCGCTGCAAGGCGGTGATGATCTCCGGCCGGAAAAGCTGCGTGGCATTCGACAAGCAAGTGATCACCGCATCGGGATAGTACTTGTCGCGCAGCACCAAAAGCCGGTCTATCACCTTGTCGAACCAAGGATAAAGGGTCGGTTCGCCGTTGCCGGAGAAGGTGATGCTGTCAACCGGCGTGCCCTGCGCACGACAATCGGACAGTTTATATTCTATGGCCTCCATGACCACCTCCAAGGGGTATGGTTCACGGGCGTTGATGTTCTTTTCGAGTGTCCAGCCGCACTCGCAGTAGAGGCAGTTGAACGTGCAGATTTTCTCGTCCACGGGCATAAGGTTGATGCCCAGCGACTGGCCCAGCCGTCTGCTGTGTATCGGGCCGAAAGCAATGGATTCCCAAAGAAATGTTGACATATTGATTTAAGAGTTAAGGTTTAGGGATATGTAGGGGCGAATATGATTCGCCCCTACACCCTTTATTGTTTATCATATTTCACGACTTCTTCGGAGAAGAAATCGAGTTGGACGCCCGCGGCCTTGAACATCTCTTCGGATTCGGCGCCGGCGTGGTATTTGTTGGCGCAGACCACGCGGGTGATGCCACAGTTAATGATGAGCATAGCGCAGGTACGGCAGGGGGTCATACGGCAGTAGAGGGTGGCGCCGTTGAGGGAGATGCCCAGCTTGGCGGCCTGGCAGATGGCGTTCTGCTCCGCATGGACGGTGCGCACACAATGTTGGGTGACGGTGCCGTCCTCATGCACCATCTGTTTGAGTTGGTGGCCTACCTCGTCGCAGTGAGGAAGTCCTTTCGGAGCGCCCACATAGCCGGTAACTAAAATCTGGCGGTCGCGGACCACCACACAGCCGCTGCGTCCGCGGTCGCAGGTGGCGCGTTTGCTCACCGTGTCGGCGATTTCCATGAAATATTCGTCCCAGGAAGGACGAACATGCTTATTTTCTTGTGTCATAGTTTTATACGAAATTTATGATCCAAAACATTCGGGCGGCAAATGTACATAAAATTCAAATACCCCCTGACTGATGAAATCACCGGGATGAATACGCAGGGCACTGTATCTCTCGGCGTCCTTGTTTCTAATTTTGTTCATAAAAAGTTAATAAGTAAAAGTGCCTCCATTTGATCAATAAAAGATATAAAATGTATTTTCGCAGGTTGAATTATTCAGTTTAATTAATTCATTAAATTCATTGAGTTATTCAAAAAGCTAAACGAAGCGATCAACAAAATCAAATCCAAATTATATATTCACAAAATCAAATCATTATGAAGAAGAAACTATTCTTTTTGTTAACCCTGACCGTGCTGTTTGTAGCGGGCGTCAAGGCGCAGAGCACCTGTCTGCAGCCTTCCAACTTCACCGCCACGTTGCATCAGCCGTCATGGCAGAATGTCCAACTCAACTGGTCGGCACCGGAAGTTGATGTTCCGGAGATCAAGTGGTGCTCTGCATTCACTACGGGAATCGGCATGAACGCCGCCGCCGACTTTACGGGCGCAGTCCGTTTCGGCTCGGCCCAACTGGCTCCTCATCATGGCGAATCCATGACCGTGGTCTCCTTCGTCCCTTACGAAGCGGCAACCACATGTACTTACCACATTCTGGTATGGCAAGGCGGCAGCCAAGTGGACGACACCACCTTCGATGCTGGCACGCTGTTGTTCAGCCAGCAGGTGGAAGATTCCATCATCGTCCAGCAGCAGTTCGTGGATGTTGTCTTGAACACTCCGGTAGTCATTGACTCCACACAGGAACTTTGGAGCGGTGTGCGCTGCGTGACCACCGCCGGCTATCCTCTCGGAAGCAGCAACAACGGCAGCGTGTTCAACTACGGCGACCTGCTATATGTTGACGAAGACGGCGTTTACGTATGGGAGACCCTGTCGGGTGGAAACCCCTCTTCCTCACTTGCCGCCTACAACTGGTGTATCACCGGTAAATTCGTTGACATGACTATTCCCGCATTGACGGGATACAACCTCACCCGCGATGACGAACTCCTCCTCTCTGCCACCACCCTCACCTCCTACCTTGATTCTTTGGATTTCGGAACCTACGAGTATGAACTGACCGCCATTTACGACAACGGCTGTGAGTCCGCCCCCACTACCCTTACCGTCTCCATGATTCCCAATCCGTGTCTTTCTTGTTCCGACACCGTACAAGTGGGCAACGGCACCACTGGCACATACTACGTTCCGGTCAACACATTTTACAATTACTCTTTCTCCGAGCAAATCTATACCGCACAGGAATTAGGCACCATCAATGGTACCATCTCCTGTATTGCATACCAATATTTCTATAGCTCCGCTCAAAACAAGGACATCATCATTTACATGGGCAATACCAACAAGAACTCATTCTCCGGTTCTTCAGATTGGATTTCCGTCAACAACATGTACAAGGTGTTTGAAGGCACTGTCAACTTCAACAACAGTGGAGACGGAAACTGGGTGAGTATTCCTTTGGACATTCCCTTTGAATACGACGGTTCCAGCAACATTGTGGTGGCTGTGCTTAACAATACCGGAACCTATGTGACTTCCTCCAACAGCACTTTCTACGTACACAGCGCCTCCTCCAAGACACTGTACGTACAGCAAGACGGAAGCCCCTACAACGTGAATGCGCTTCCTTCCGGAACCACGTATTCCTCACGTAACAACATCCGTTTCTTCATTGGCGACCCTGTCGCATGCCCGATGCCTTCACAACTGACCGTTTCCGAAATCACAACGGAATCGGCCGTTGTCACATGGAGCGGATCCGAGGAGCAGAGCGGTTTCGAATATGTGGTCGTTCCCCAAGGCAACGCTCCTGAGAGCGGCGATCCTGTATTCATCAGTGACACCACCGTGCAACTCAGCGATCTCGCCGACGGCACCAGCTTCACCGTGTATGTCCGTGCGAACTGCGGATCCGACAATAGCAGCTGGGTATCCTTCGATTTCAAGACGCTGTGTCTTCCTTTGACCGACCTCCCTTACGAAATGCACTTTGACGGCATGGGCAGCGGCACCGGCGTCATTCCTGATTGTTGGACAGCAGACGTGGCCGGTGGCTACAGCGGCTACCCCTACATCAGCACCTCCTACCACCACACTGGCAACGGATCCCTCTACTTCTATTCTTATTCGGCCACCAATGCCGTCATCCGCGGCCAAGGCTTGGATTTGACAGACCACACAGGTCCCCTGGTGATGAAATATTACGCTTACAAGACATCCGCCAGCTATGGTTATTTGCAGGCCGGTTACATGACCGATCCCACTGACTTCAACACTTTCGTCTGCGTGAAGACGATCTATTCTTCCGACTTCAACGTCAGCACTTGGCACAAAGTGACATTCCCTCTTCCGGAATCCGTCAACGGACAGGTGATCTATCCTGTATTGTACTGTCCCGCCGCACCCGGCAGCACCAGCAACTACATATATGTAGATGATGTCACCATTTATGAGGTGGACGGCATTTGTATGGCTCCGACCGAAATTTCGGTAAGCAACATTTCGGGTACTTCCGCGCTGATCAGCTGGACACCCAACTCTTTCGCCACGAGCGATGAATTGTACACCGTACAATATTCAGAGACTGGAGCAGACCAATGGCAGACCCTCACCACCACATCCACACATGTGTCCATCAGCGGTCTTGAATTGCTCACTCCGTATACTGTTAGATTATTCGTGGACTGCGGCGACGAGCTGTACAGCGACACCCTGACGGCCACCTTCAGCACTCACTGTCTGGCCGGTGGTGAGCTGGCAATCGGCGACGGCTCCAGCTACACCGGTTATCTCCCCGAATACAGCTTCTACAAATACAGCTACACCCAGCAGATCTTCCTTGCCAGCGAAATGAACGGCGCCACCCCCATCACTTCTGTCGCATTTAATGCCTACAGTATTGCGGATGCTTCCCGTCATTTGAGCATCTATCTCATGCACACTACCGAATCTAACCTCAGCAACTATGTCACGCCCACCAATGCAGAAATGGTGTACAACGGCACCCCGACCCTTGTGGCAGGATGGAACACCTTCGAATTCACAACCCCATTCATGTATAACGGCACTGACAATCTGCTCTTGATCGTCATCGACTCCACTGGTTCCTACACCAGTTCCAACCAATGGTATTATCATGTCGCAAACGGCACCCTTGCCTGTTACAACTATCAAGACAGTGCTCCCTACAGCATCACCGCTCCACCATCCGGCGGCACAGCTACCTCTAACCGCAACAACGTGATTTTCGGCGGTGAATGTGACTCCACGGCAACCTGTATTGCCCCCAGTCTCCTCGTGGAAGATTTCACTAACGAGTCCGTCACCCTTTCCTGGACCCCGGGTTATCAGGAAACCACTTGGGAGATGGAATATTCAGAGACAGGCACTGAAGACTGGAACGCCATTTCCGCCACCAACTCCCCTGTTGTGGTTGACAACCTGGAGCCCAACACCTCCTACACTTTCCGTATCAGAAGTGCTTGTGGCGGTTCCGAATACAGCTCATGGGTGACTGCCACCGTTTCTACAATTTGTGATTACATCGACGTACCTTACAGCCAAGATTTCGAGGCCGACTCCGTCAGCGGCGCCGGCTCCATGGCCACCTGCTGGATCAGCGGCACCAACTATTCCACCGCATATCCCTACATCTCCACTTCTTATGCTCAGTCCGGTTCCCGTTCCCTCTACTTCTACGGCACCAGCACCAACTACTCATACGCCGCTCTGCCGAGATTCGCGGAAGATGTGGCTATGGACAGCTTGGTCGTCAAATTCAGCCTCCTATCCACCTCTTCAAATTACAGCATCGAAATGGGTATCATGACCGATGCCTATGACTTTTCCACCTTCGTACCGCTGGGAATGTTTTCACCCGGCATAGAGGGCGTTTGGAAGAGCTTTGAGGTCAACACGAACAGCTACAGCGGCAACGGCCATTATCTGGCATTCCGCATCCCGCAATGGGGTACTTCCTACATGTATCTGGACGATGTGACCGTGGACTACATCCTGCCTTGCGCTCACCCGACAGCATTAACTGTTGAGAGTGTCACGGCTTCGGAAGCCACCCTTTCATGGACAGCCGGCGGCGATGAAACAGAATGGGAGTACACGTATGGTCCTGTCGAATCCTTTGATTTAGAGGATGCCTATTCCGAACTCACCACGGACAACACCGTTACCGTCTCTGGTTTGGATGATAACACTGTTTACCATTTCTATGTCCGTTCTGTTTGTTCTGCAAGCGAAATCAGCGCTTGGGAGCATATCAACTTCCGTACAGAGTGTTTAGCATTTACAGAATTGCCTTACACGCAGAATTTTGACTCCATGGTCACGACCACTTCCAACACCACTTCCGGTCCGAACAACCTCACTGACTGTTGGGAAGGTATTACCACCGGTTCCACCTACACGTCCTACCCGTTCGTGTACTACGGTTCCTCTTATTCCAACAGCGGCAACTACAGTTTGCGCTTCTACAGCTACTATTCCGGTGACTATGGTGATCAATACGCCATCCTGCCTCCTATTGACGTTGACGTGCTGTCATGGAGCAACTTGATGTTAGAATTCAACATGAAGAACGGCACCACAACGTCACCGTTCACTCTTGTGGTAGGTGTTATAGAAGGTAATGATATCAGCACGTTCGTGCCTGTAGATACCATCAGCCAAGTCTCCACTTCTTTCGTCCAACAGTCTGTCGCTTTCAACAATTATGAAGGCAGCGGCAACCGCATTGCCATCGTCAACAAGCAGCCCGGTTCTGACTACAGTTACGGACAGATTGACGACATCCTGCTTACTGCTCCCACCTGTATTCATCCGAACGATCTGGAGGCCACTGACGCCGACACGAACAGTGTCACTCTCTCGTGGAATGAGCGCGGTGAAGCCACCAGCTGGAACATCGAGTACGGTCCTGTCGGTTTCACCCCGGGTACCGGCACGGTCATCCAAGTCTCCACGAATCCCTACACGGTGACCGGTTTGGCGAACAGCACCTCGTACGACTTCTATGTCCAATCGTTGTGCAGCGCCTCTGACGCTAGCGTGTGGAGCATAAAGACGACGGCCAACACCACCATGGTACCCACGTCACTGCCTTACGCCACCGACTTTTCCGATCCTAACGATGCAAGGATCCTCAACAATGGCAGCTGTACCAACTACTGGGTCAGAGGCAACGTCAACGGAGGTTCTGCGCTGTTCGTCTCTCAAGACGGCACCACGGCCGGTTACAGCGTCAGCTCCAATTCCATGGTTTCCGCCGAGAAACTGTTCACCGTTGGCACTGACGCCACCGTGACGGTCCAGTTTGATGTGACTGTCGGCGGCGAGAGCATGTACGACTTCCTGAAACTGTTCGTGGCACCTCCCACGATGGAATTCCCGGCCTCCAACTCTTCTATCACCTCTTCCGACTATGGCTATTACTCTTACACCAACTACGCCTACGATTTCTACACAAACGGTTATGGCACTCAGAGCTCTTATCCATACGTCATGAACCTGACGAGTGGTAACACGGTGCATGTCATTGCCGAGATGCCCAACCCGAACAGCAACCCGAATGCCAACAGCACAGCCAAAGTGGTGTTTGTATGGAGGAACGACCCGTCCGCAGGCACCCAGCCCGGCGCCATCATCACCAACGTTCAGATTGGCGAGATCTCTTGTCCGTTCCCAACTGACCTGAACGCCTCCAACATCACCATGACTTCTGCAGACATTTCTTGGACGCCCGGCGGTAATGAGACAGCTTGGGTACTGGAGTACAAAGAGTCTGATGCCTCCACCTGGACAACCGTTCCGTTGACCACGCCGTCCTACTCATTGTCCAACTTGACAGCCGCCACATTGTATGACGTGCGCGTTCAGGCCGACTGCGGCGGCGGCGACCAATCTATATTCACGTCCATATCCTTCGGCACCACCCTCTGCTCGCTCTCCGACCAGTGCACCTACACTTTCAACCTCACCGACAGCTACGGCGACGGTTGGAACGGCGGTTATATAGATGTCCAACAAAACGGCATCTCTGTCACCAGCGTCGGATTGTCTAGCGGATCTTCCGCAACGGAGACCGTACTCCTCTGCGATGGTCTCCAGACCTCTCTCGTGTGGCACTCCGGCAGCTATGATTCAGAAGTTAGCTTTACCGTGGATGGCCCTGACGGCACTGAAGTGTACAGCGCTTCCAGCGTCTCTTCTGGCACGCTGACCACCTTCACGACCGACTGCGGCGGTTCCGGTCCTGTCATCACCGACCCGACTGTGGCCACCACCGCTGCCACCAGCATCACGCAGACGGGCGCCACGCTGAACGGTACCATCACCAATCCCGACAACGTGGCTATCACGGCCAAGGGCTTCGAGTGGAAGGCTACCGCAGGCGGCACCTACGCTCCTGTGACGGTGACGGGCAACAACCTCACCTACAACCTCACCGGTCTGACCGCCAACACGGGCTACACCTACAAGGCGTTCATCACCTTCAACGGAGAGACCGTCTATGGCAGTGAGATGACCTTCACGACCTTGCCCGAGGATGCTCCCGAACCGTGTGACGTGCCTACCAACCTGCACGCCACGGACATCCAGAACGAGTCCATCTCCATCACTTGGAACACCAACGCCAACGTGAACAGCTGGAACGTTCAGTATCGTCCGGCAGCGGGCGGTCAGTGGACGCAGGTGACCGTCAACACCAACAGCTACACCATCACCAATCTCACCGGCAAGACCGACTACGAGATCCAGGTGCAGGCCAACTGCGGTGACGGCAACCTCAGTGACTGGAGTGCCTCCATCACGGTGCAGACCACCGATGTGGGTATCGTGAGCTATCTGGAGAACAGCATCACTTTGTTCCCGAACCCTGCCAACGACGTTATCAATGTTCAAAGTACAATGTTCAAGGTTCAATCCATTGAGGTGATTGATGTGTATGGCAAGTTAATCAACACGGTCAACGTGGTTGACAATCCGACCCGCATCAATGTCTCCGGTCTGGCCAACGGCATGTATTTCGTACGCGTGACCACGGAAGAGGGCGTTGTGACGAAGAACTTCATCAAGAGGTAATTGAATTTTGAATATAATCTTATAAGGGAGACCCTCACGGATCTCCCTTTTTCGTTTGTTCGTGCTTTCACGTTCGAGGTTCCGTTTGGCAGGAAAATGATGTTACAACTCGTACGCGCAGTCTGCCAAACGGAATGGAGCGACATTGTTCGATTCCATTTGCCTGACTTGTAGAGAGGTTTCAGGAAACGTCTCCTCTGAACCGATAAGACAAAGGCCGTTGCCAGTTATGGCGACGGCCTTTTTTCAATAAACAATGAACAAAGGTGCATCGTTTTGGTAGATTGGGGTACTATGTTTGGAAATTTTTTTTACTTTTGCAGGGTTGTATTCCTATCATGGTATTTAAAGGACTCTCATCATAATCGGATGCAGCGTGAAAAAGTAAAAAACAGAAGAACCATAACAATTATGAAAAAAGCAGTATTCTATTTGTTTATAGTATTCTCCATGGCCTTAAAGGGGGTTTCACAACAGGATGTGGTTATTGGGACAGGCACTTTAAAGACCAGTATATTACCATTCTGCAACAGTTATAACTACTCGTGGACGGAAATGATTTATTCCGCGTCGGATATTCCGGCCTCAGGAGTCATCTCTTTCATCTCCTTTTATCTGTCGGAACCCTCCACGTCACCCTGCATGTTCACCTCGGTACATATTTACCTCGGCACTACAACCAGAAGCGCTCACAGCAGCAATACAGACTGGCAAAGTCTCAGCGACCTGACGGAGGTCTATTCGGCCACCAATATGACAACACCCACCACTTCCGGATGGCAGGACATAGAACTGGATGTGCCGTTCCCTTACGACGGCACTGAAAATCTGGTGATCGTGGTAGGCAAAAGCATGACCAGTTACAACACCTCCGTAAAATACAACTACACATCCACTACCGGTGCTTGTATATACAGATGCCACGACAATAACACTTCCTACGCCGATTACCCCGGCTCCAATTCCGGATACGTCATCAGCACCTTGCCCAATCTGAAACTCACCATTGATAATGAAAACGACTGCCAAGCGGTCACGAAGTTCACCGTTTCAGACATCACCTCTACAGATGTTACCGTTAGCTGGAATGCACCTGAGGACGCAGGCAGCTACATTCTACAGTACAAAACCAATTCACAGAATTGGGACAACGACAGTGTAGTGACAGAACTCCTTACCGACACTATGTATGACTTTTATGGTATGTTGGCCCAACTTACCACCTATAACGTGAGAGTTGCCCATTTGTGCAACGACGGGGACACCAGCAACTGGCGGAACCTAACGTTTACCACCGGTATGGAACTGGTATCACTACCTTACACATCCACCTTTGACACAAACGACTTCTGGTTGCTGAACAACGGAACCCTCGCAAACTATTGGGCAATGAATGTCGTGGACGGCCATAACGCTCTTTTTGTGACCAACAACGGCATTACGCCCACATACTCATACACCCGCTGTTCGGTATCCGCCGAAAAATCCTTCCTGATCGGGGATGCAAGCACATACGTTGTCTCCTTCGACCTAAAATGTGGCGGCAAGTACAATGATGACTATTTAAAGTTGTTCCTGGCACCCTCTTCACAGGTTTATGCGGCAGATATCGTCTCGCCGTGGGTTTTAAGCAGTGCCCCGTATGCAGCAAATTTCCTTGACTATTTCTATATGACGGGTACCCCTAACTCCACTCCTTATAATATCAACTTGACAAACGGCAAAACCATCCACTTTGACATTCGGATGAATAATCCTATCGAGAATCCCGATTCCCTCTCTGTGGCAAAACTGGTTTTCGGGTGGTATAACGAATCTGGGAGCACCTACGATCACGGGATACAACCCGGAGCCACCATCACCAATCTGCGTATGAAAGTAGAAACTTGCTTCCCGCTCTCTGGGTTGTCCGTTTCCAATGTACAGACTCATTCTGCAGATTTGACTTGGGACTTGCCTGAAGACGGTCCCAACAACTACGTGATCCAATATGTCAAAGCCGGGTTGAACTGGGACGATGCCTCTATCACAACCGTGAACGCTCAAGACACGTCTATAACGCTAACAGGATTGCAACCGAACACGGATTATTGGGTGCGAGTGGCGTGCAACTGCGGTAATGACACCAGCGTTTGGATAAAAGAATCGTTCACCACTCTCTGTGAATACATAGACTCCCTGCCCTTCTTTTGTGATTTCTCTGTCATCCCAAACTTGGTTAACCATCCGATTCCAGTTTGTTGGGAAAGGGGGGATGAGTATTGTTGCGATCCTTCCGTCCACTATGGTGCTATGAATTTTTGGGTACCCAATACCATTGCATTGCCTCATCTGAACAGAGAAATCATTGATTTGACCTCCACAGAGGTTTCCTTCTATGCCAAAAGCGTTGAAAACAATGGCAAGCTTATCGTAGGTGTGATGACCTCCTCCAGCGACGTCTCCACATTCGTGGCTATAGATACGCTGAACCTGTCGCCCTCGTTCAGTCACTATGCGATTCCCCTAAGCAACTACTTAGGTGATGGCGACTTAGTGGCCTTCAAAAACATCGACTATAGTGACATTTATGTGGATGATGTTTACCTTGACTATCATCTTTCGTGCCCAAGACCCGCAGAACAGGCCTCTTCCAATCCCACATATAGCAGTGTGGATCTGACTTGGACAGGAACGTCTCAATCCTATAACGTTTATTACAAAATCAAAGGGGATAGTGTATATTCACTAGTCCCGAACATCTCGTTGGACAACAATGGGGTTTTTACCTTATCAGGGCTGACATCCGGCACGATTTACGAATGGCACATATCGGCTCTTTGTGATGACGGAACAGAAGCAAAAAGCCACGAAATCAGCAATTTTGGAACCCTTTGCTATCCAATTATGGAATTGCCCGTAACTTGGGATTTTGAATATTACAACAATGAAACCCTGTTGCCCGAATGTTGGAAATCATTTTCCGAATCCAATGCTATTAAGGTGGCTGACTCCCATAGCGGCACACACGTACTACGGTTTTATCACAACGATAACGCACCTAACATTGTTGTGCTCCCAAAAGTGGAAAACAGTCTCTATCCGATTGACAATCTTCAGGTAAGGTTTTTCGCGAAAAATGTGGGCGATTATAGTGACTGGCATGTCCAGGTCATAGGTGGAGTGATTATGGATCCCTCATATTCTTCAACTTTTGAGCCCAACGATACCATTGACGTGATAGGCGCTGCAGGTGGCAGTTATCTGGAATACACTCTTCGCTTGGCAGATTTTCTTTGGGGAGATGGATACCCTGCTCTTAAGTTTGTAAGGGTCTCCGGTCCGATGTGGCTTTACATTGACGACCTGACACTGGAGGTCGTTGACTCGACACTCCTACCTGTAATGCCCTCCGTAACCACACAGGAGGCAAACAACGTCAGTCAGACAACCGCCACCCTGAATGCTGCCGTGAATAATCCTGACAACCTGCTTGTTTCTTCAGCAGGCTTCGAATGGAGAAATATTTCAGACAGCTCGTTTACACATATTGATTGCCCTCTTTCCAATGGGGTTATTATGACCGACCTGAACGGTTTGACGGCTAACATGACTTACTCTTACAGAGCCTTTATCACCTACTTTGGGACAACCGATTATGGTGAAGAATTGTTCTTCGCCACGCTACGCGAAGAAGACGATACGGTAGGGATCCCTGTCATCGAGTATCTTTCCAACAGCATCACCCTCTACCCAACCCCCGCCAACGATTACATCAATGTACAATGTACAATGAACAATGTACATTGTTTGGGCGTTGAAGTGATTGATGTCTATGGTAAGGTGATTAATACCATGAACGTGACCGAAAATCCGACCCGCATCAATGTCTCCGGTCTGGCCAACGGCATGTATTTCGTGCGCGTGACCACCGACGAGGGCGTCGTGACGAAGACCTTCATCAAGAGATAATTCATATTTCATAATGCATAATGCATAATTAACGGGTATCGGCAATTTTGTCGATACCCGTTTTATTTTCTTCGATAACATAAAATCGAAAAAAATTTTATTTTTGCAGGTTAAATTTTTGGCTATGGAAGAGGAAATAGAAAAATGTGTTTCCCTCTTAAAAGAAGGAAAAGTGATTCTGTATCCCACTGACACTGTGTGGGGTATTGGTTGCGATGCCACCAACGTGGAGGCCTTGATGCGCATTTACCGCATCAAGCAGCGCAACGAGAAGAAAAGCATGATCATCCTGCTGGACTCCATGCAAAGACTGCCCATGTATGTCAAGAAGATACCGCTCATCGCTTGGGATATGTTGGCGCATGTGACCCGTCCGACCACCTTCATCTATCAGACCGCCTACAACC
>R25__coassemble_1098_pt1 | contig 14242 bp, 14 predicted proteins | sample R25__metabat2_low_PE_038 | metagenome-assembled genome bin R25
TTCAAAAACAAACTTAACGAACCGTTTCGTAAGGATGATTTGAAGAAGAAAGATCCTCTGGGCACTGTTGCCACAAAGTCCAATCTTCTTCAGATTTACGAAAAACTCATCAACTATGATTTACATGGCTTTTTGGATGAGGTTTTAATTGCGGGGAACATTTTCGCAGATTTGCGCAACAGAGAAGATGATAAGACTCCCTATCGCCGTGCTTTGTTGGATTTGGCCAGAATTCAAGGTGTTCCATCATACCAGCTCTTAATGTTCATTCTTCGAAATAAAGAAGAAATTAAAATGTCAGAGGAGACTATCATCAAGATTGTGAATCTTTTAACGATATTTTTTGTTCGTCGTAATGTAACCGACTATCCTGGCACACGCGACCTTAACAGAATATTCATGGATGCCATTGCTGCTATAGAGAATGGAGGTGTTTGTGGTGAAGATGTTTACCGTACAGTGAAAATAATTCTATCTAAGTGGGTTGCATCTGACGATTTGTTTGAGAAACGGCTCAATGGAGATATTTACAAAGAGAATACAGGTGCAGCTCGTTTCATTCTTTGCGCATTGGCTCAAAAATCCATGACTAAAGAAACCTGGACTGATTTATGGGAATACAAACAGTATGAAAAAAGCAACAACAACGTCTTTATATGGACCATTGAACACATCTTTCCTGAAGGAGAGAACATCCCTCAGGTGTGGGTAGATATGATAGCTGGTGGCAATCATGAACTCGCCAATGAATATCTACAACAATATGTCCATAAATTGGGCAATTTAACTATTACTGGATACAATAGTGCGCTCAGCAATTACTCTTTCGAACAAAAGCGTGACCGTACAAACAAAGATGGGAAATATATTGGTTACAAGAACGGTCTGGAAATCAATCACGAACTGGAGGCAATGGATACGTGGACGGTGGAAGATATCAAGAAACGTACTGATAAGTTAGTTTCTGAAGTATCTAAAATGTTTCGATTTCCTGAATAGTTGTCAAATTCTTTCAATTTTCAATCAATTTATCCATAGCACTAAATTTTAAAGGGTTAAACATTCAGGCGGCAAAAGTAAACAATACGCCCGACATGATAGCCCCATTTTTTGTTAAGATTCGTTAAGATTTCCGAAATAGTTATTTATTAAATTATTTATAATACTTGGGTTGTCCCTGTTCGTTGGGGATTCCGCTCACTGCGTTCGCGGAATGGTGCGCACTTGCGGACGAGGAAGAGGGGAAACAAGGGCACGCAAATTCCCTCAGCTCATCCCTCAAAGAGATAGCGTTATTTCTTGTAACATTTGGTTTATTTGAGCGTTAACCATAAGGAGATTCAATAATGAAACATAAAAATGGAAGGAGTAATATTAAAAAGAGCAAGACACACCACATTCGCTATCTTGCTGGCAACAATACTGTTCACCACGTCCATAACAGCGCAAGACATCCGCAAATATGACCCATTTAGCGGATTCCATTTCGGATATACAACATCCGTTGGGATAACCCGCCCTTGTGACGTGATCCCAAACATTGGCGACTACCCCTCTCCTAAAGGGCTGCCCGGCTGCAGCTATTTGGCCGGGATTGAAGCATCCTACCACTTCGCCGACTTCTTCGGGGTTTCTTTCGGACTGGAATACGGTGATACGTGGAGGCAGAAAGTCCGCATCCAATACCCATTGAGAGGGCAGGAGTATGTATTTTCCAATCACTACTCCAGTTTGTACTTTCCTGTCAAATTCGAAATGCACCTGCCCGTCGGCGACCAGTTCCATCTCTTCTCCGACCTCGGTGTGCGGTTAGGGACCGTAGGATTTTTTGTCGAAATGGGGCGCCTGCACGGACAACACTTCGACAACGCAGAACAAGGGTTAGTCAGAACGGATGATGCTGAAAATGAGGGGAATACGGTATTCCGCATGGCTTACGACCTGTTGCCCAACACTGTGACGGCTGACCTGCTCTTTGATCTCGGATTCTACTACCGACTGCCTTACGACGACCTGCTGCGGTTCGCTGTCGGCACCAACGTCGGACTGATCCGTTTCGCGCAAGGATGGTACTACTTCCCTAACGAAAATTCCGCCGGCACCGTCTCTTCCACCAACACCCACTTCGACATCCAAATTGCATACATACACAACTTCAAGAAATCCAAGGAGAAACTTTACCAGAAACCCAGATGGGACACGGATTTACCCCGTCATGAGCTGATGCTTTCCCTTTCCGACCCGTTCCCCCTTTATATGCTACTGGGTGGATTATCGACAAGGACACTCCCCACCCTCTCCCTCAGTTACCATTACCGGGTGGCCAAATGGTGTTGGATTGGAGGCTCTTTCGGTCACACCCATCTTTGGAGCAACACAATGTCGGGACTTAACGACGAACATTTCAATCTGTTAGCCGATCTGCGGTTCTCCTATCTGAACAGGAAGCATGTGACGCTCTATTCCGGGTTGGGGTTGGGCATCGGTTTCATGGTCGGTCATCCGTACAAACAGATTGACCTCGTCACATACGAGGAGCACGTCCCCCACTACCACTACAGTAACTTCCAGCTGACAGCCATCGGGGTAAGAGCGGGATCGGAACACTGGTTCGGCACGGCCGAATTGGGCTTCGGGGCTCGTGGATTCGCGACCCTCGGCGCCGGATACGCATTTTAATGCGAGTTAGAAGTTGATAGTTGTGGGCGCATTCCCCGGAAAATGTTACTTTTGCCGTGTTTTTTCCAATGTCAATGAAAAACGGAGTCACACACGACAATATGCTCACAGGGCTGCTGCTCGGGGGCATCTTCTTGATACTGACGGCGGCGGGTACACTGTGCGCGCAGCCCATCGACCGGGAGATGTACGCGAAGGTCGTGGGGATGAACACCAAGCGGAACTGTCCCTATTATGAGGAGGGCTGGGTGGTCAACAAGCTGCGATACACCCCCGGCTATCTCCATTTCGACATCACCCTTCAGGAAAACTTTATCCCCGGAAACGACAGCGCACAATTGCGGCAGTACCTCGCCGACCGCATCCGCTACCGGCTGGAACCTGACGAGTTCAACTACCTGCTACAGAAGTTAGGGGACATCAACGGGGGATTCGTCTATGACATTGTCACCGACAGCTCCCAAACGCGACTCACGCTGAAATACCCGCCTGCGGAGGCGCGGCAGATCTGGATCGACCGCTCAAAACCCGCCTACAAGGACAACAAACGATGGATGGCGAGAAATCGCCTCTTCCGAGGGATACGTATCGCCAACATGGGCCTTCCACAGCAGATTGACGAATTCACGCGCGCCGATACTGTTTTCCTCACCCAAGACACCCTTTTCTACCTGTTCACCTTTTTCGAAAGTGAACAGCTCAGAAAAGAGCAAGTAAAAGCAACCCTTCCCCAAATCAGAAACCAAATCAAGAGCAACTTACAACTCCAGCCCGACTACCTTGAACTCTTAGCAGAAGCAAGAACTACCCTGTCTTACAGATATTTGGACACCTTAGGAGTGTTATTTGCCGAGACTCAATTCACGAATTCTGATTTGATGGATTTGTTGAAGACCTCTGGGAAACTCAAGCCTGCCACCGACGAACAGATCGACCATTTCATCCGCGAACAAATCCTGGAAAAAGAGACCCTTGTCATTTCAAATGATCCTGGGGACTCCCTTCGCCTGACCAGCGTGGATTATGCCAACCGAACGATCCAATACACCTACACGGTCATTCCCGAGTATTATCAGGACGGGATGACTCCCGAAACGGTGGAACTGGTCCGGAAATCCACGGCTGTGCATCTTAACCGCATCTTCAACATCATGATGGGCAACTCCGCCGTATATGACGGCGGCATCATCACCCTCGACCGTTTCTACCAGCATATCAAGGGCGTACAGATGCTCTACATGGAAGAGGGCACCCGCCGGACCACCGATATCTTCATCTCCACGGAGGATATTCTGAACAGTCCGTCGCTCGACAGCATACCGATGAACAGCACCGTCGAATACTTCCACCGAAAGATGCTTTACGAGGAGTTTCGGCGCGAAATTGACGAGTTCATCGCTGACAGTCTCCCGATGGTCATCGATTATGGTACATTAGACAGCATCCTCTTCGTCCGCGACACCCTCCACTTCCATTATACGGTGGCACCCGACAAAATCGGTCTTTTCAACGACTACAAACTCACCCAAAAGGACTACCGCGACCTGATTTGGTTCACCGACACCGAAGAGTTTTATGAAACATTAGTTGAATTGGATGCCAACACCACCCAGCACTGGCATTTACCGAACGACAGTCTCTGTTCCATCACGTACTCGACTGCCGAAATCCGGCAGGCCATCGAAATGCCTGAGGAGGAGGTACGGCTGGAGATGCGGAAGATGCTGCTCGACGAGGTCATCCCCGCCGTCAATATGGAGTGTCCTTTTCAGGAAGATGACTTCACTTTTCTTGACTCCGTAGGTATCCAAAACGGGATGTACACCCACTATTATAAGGTAGTCGGGGCCCCGATCGAGGCCATCAACCAGGTCGATCTGCGCTGGCACCTCCAGTCCGCACTGATGTCCATCAACGACGAAGAGGGTCTCGCGTTGCTGAACATGATTGTGAAGGCCGGCTACGGCGTATGCTACCACTTCGGCCAACCCACGACGGAACAGAAAAAGTCAAAGAAAACCCAGACACCGGTCACCATACAAATCTGCTTCACAAAAGAGGAACTGACCAGCTTTCTCGAAGAATAAACACAATCCTTTGGATATTTTTTTTATGAACATTTGTGAATAATAACTCTTCACGAAATGTTGATAACTATGTGTTTTTCCTGCCCTATTTTTTCTGATATTTGCAACATGAAAAACTCACAAGAAGAAACGATCTAATATATGGAAAACGAAACGATTACCACAAACAGACCGACGCGGACTTTGTCATACAACCGCATCGAGACCCTCCTCGGAACAACTGGCAAGCTGACTCCCCAAGCAGTGGAATTTGAAGAGGCGGTGCTGGGAGCCCTGATGATCGACGACAACGCCGTAAACGAAGTGCTGAACATCCTGAAGCCCGAGATGTTTTATGTCGAGGCTAACCAACACATATTCAATGCTATCCAAAAGCTGTTCTCAGCGTCGCAACCCATTGATGTGCTGACGGTCACCAACCAACTCAAGAAAGACAAGCTGCTGGAAGTCTCCGGCGGCGCCTCCTATATCGCCGGCCTGACCAACCGGATAAACTCTTCGGCCAACGTGGAGTTCCACTCCCGCATCGTGATGGAGAAGTTCATCCTGAGGGAGCTTATCCGCAACTGCAACACCATCATCAACGACGCCTACGACGACGGTAAAGACGTGCTCACGATGCTTGACGAGGCCGAGACCAAGATATTCTCCATCGTGGAGAGCAACCTCAAGCGCGACAGCAAGGAGTTGGGCGACGTGGTGAGTATGGCGTTGAACGAGCTGTCGGAGATCCGGGAGTCGCAGGAAGAGCTGCAAGGCGTGCCCAGCGGCATCCGCGCCATCGACGAGAAGACCGGCGGCTGGCAGAAGTCCGACCTCGTGATCCTCGCCGCCCGTCCGGGTATGGGTAAGACCTCCTTCGTGCTCTCCATCGCCCGCAACGCCGCCATCGACTTCGACATGCCAATAGCCTTCTTCTCACTGGAAATGTCCGCCAGCCAGCTGGTTCACAGACTCTTCTCCATCGAGTCGGGCATTCCTTCCGACCACATCTCCAAAGGCAACCTCTCCGATGTGGAATGGTCGAAGCTGTGGGAGAATGTCGGCCATCTGCAAAGCTCGAACCTGATCATCGACGACACCCCTGCCCTGTCCGTCTTCGACCTGCGCGCCAAATGCCGCCGTCTGAAGCACAAATACAACATCCAGATGATCATCGTGGACTACCTGCAGCTGATGCAGGCGGGCAACGACAACTCCAAGCACGGGGGCAACCGCGAGCAGGAGATCAGCTACATCTCACGTTCGCTCAAGGCTTTAGCCAAAGAGCTGAACATCCCCGTCATCGCCCTGTCGCAGTTGAGCCGCGCCGTGGAGACCCGTGGCGGCTCCAAACGCCCGATGCTCTCCGACTTGCGTGAGTCCGGCTCCATTGAGCAAGACGCCGACATGGTGCTCTTCATCTACCGTCCCGAATACTACCATCTGGACACCTTCGAGGACAACACCCCCGCCGACGGTATGGCCGAGATCATGTTCGAGAAAAACCGTCACGGCAGCACCGGCAACGTGAAAGTCCGCTTCCAGAGCCAATTCACGAAGTTCTGCGATGTCAGCGAAGGCTCCTTCGGTCCCGAGAGCAACTACATGTCTCCCTCGGCAGGCATCACCCCGAACGAGAATTTCGGCTACTACGACAGTGCGGCCAACAACGACGCCGACAGCGGCAGTAGTTTCGACGACCCCATGCAACAGGGATATGAAAACGAGACACCGTTTTGACGATGAGACGATGAGACGATGAGGCGATGAAAAACGATGAAACGATGAAACGATGAAACGATGAAGAAACTATCCATGGATGAGCTGGGGAGAATCACCCCCGAGGAGTTCAAGAAACAGGAGAAAGCGCCTATTGTGTTGGTGCTGGACAATATCCGCAGTATGCACAACGTGGGTTCTGCGTTCCGCACGTGCGACGCCTTCAACATCGAAAAACTCTACCTGTGCGGGATCACCGCCACGCCGCCGCAGAAGGAAATCAGTAAGACGGCCCTCGGCGCCACCGAAAGCGTGGAATGGGAATACGAGGAGCACGTTGCCGAACTGGCAAACCGCTTGAAATCTGAAGGTTATTCAATCCTGCTGGTGGAGCAGACCGACCATTCCATCCTGTTGCAGGACTTCGACTTTGCCAAATACGGGAAGATAGCGCTATTTGTGGGCAACGAGGTGTTCGGCATCTCCGACGAACTGTTGCCCTTGTGTGATGCGGCCATCGAGATCCCGCAGTTCGGCACCAAACACTCGCTGAATGTTTCCGTGGCGGCAGGCATCGTGTTATGGGAAGCGGTTAAACAATGCATAATTCATAATGCATAATGCATAATGCACTCATCACACATCACAAAAAAATTGTACTTTTGCACTTACAAAAAAATGTGGATATGAGCGAAAAAGTGACCTTTTTGGACAAGACTTTTGTCAAGTACATTCCTTCAGAAGAAATCGACACGGCCATCGCCAAGGTGGCTTCGGACATCATGCTGGAATACCGCTACGACGACCCGATTATGTTGATCACCCTCAACGGGGCCATCGTTTTTGCCGTCGATCTGCTGAAACGGCTTGATTTCCCTTGCCGCATCACCTGTGTTAAGCTCGCCTCCTACAGCGGTACCGAGAGTTCCGGCACAATCAACCAGCTTATCGGTCTCAGCGAGGACATTCGCGGCAAACGCATCCTCATCCTCGAAGACATTGTTGATACCGGCGCCACCTATATCCACCTGCACAAAATGCTGACGGAGGCGGGGGCCAAGGACGTCCGCATCGCCACCATGACGATGAAACCCGATGCCTACAAAGCCGACCTGCCCGTCCATTACGTGGGCATCAACATCCCCAACAAGTTCGTCATCGGCCGCGGCCTCGACTACGACGGCTATGGCCGGAATCTTCCTGACATTTATCAAGTTTGCAGTTAGCAGTTAGTAGTTAGTGGTTGGCCCTAAATCGCTAACTACTAACTACTAACTACTAACTACTAACTACTAACTTCACATAAGCTTAAACATAAATTAAAACAAATATGTCCCAAATCACCCTCGTCATGTTTGGTGCCCCCGGCAGCGGAAAAGGCACCCAGGCCAAGCAGATGGCCGAAAAATTCCAACTTGAACACGTTTCCACCGGCGACCTGTTTCGTTACGAGATCTCCCACAAGACCCCGCTGGGGTTGAAGGCGCAGGAAATCATCAACCGCGGCGACCTCTGTCCCGACGACATCACCCTCGGCATGTTGCGCAACCATATCGAGAAACACGCTGACGCCAAGGGCTTTATCTTCGACGGCGTGCCGCGCACCATCAAACAGGCCGAGATGCTCGACGACAAGAGCTTCTTCAACAACCTCGACATTACCAAAGTCATCTACCTGAAGGTGGAGATGGAAGAGGTGCAGAAACGCATCCTCAAACGCGCCGAAATCGAGCAACGCGCCGACGACACCCCTGCCACCGTCAAGGCCCGCGTGGAGAACTTCTTCGCCCAGACCATGCCGCTCGTGGAATACTACCAAAAGCAAGGCAAGTTGGTGGAAATCAACGGAATGCAGGATATTGAGCACGTGTTTGAGGACATTTGCAAGGTGGTAGAGACGCTGTAACAGTAAGCAGTTAGTAGTTAGCAGTTAGTGGTTGTAACGAAAAGCCCCAATCCCCCCTTTGGGGGGATGCCCGAAGGGCAGGGGGTTAAAACCACTTCCTTGAGCAGCCTCGAAGAGGCAAGACGCGCGAAGCGCTAATAACCCCATACAAGCGAAGCGCAGTGTGGGGAATCAAAAACAAACATGCTATGAATAACCAAAACGAAAAAGCCACTCCCCGTCGCATCGCCGTCCTCGGCTCGACGGGCTCCATGGGTACACAGGCATTGGAGGTCATCGCCCTTCATCCTGAAGTGCTGCAACTGGAAATCATCGCCGCCAACTCCAGCGCGGATCTGCTCATCGAGCAAGCCAAGAAGTACCATCCCAACATCGTCGTGGTGGTGCAGGAAGAGGCCTACCGTAAGGTAAAAGAAGCGCTGGCTGACGAGGACGTGAAGGTCTTCTGCGGCGAGGAATCGTTGTGCGACGTGTGCGAGATGGACTGCGTCGATATGGTACTGTCGTGCATCGTGGGCATTGCGGGGCTCAAGCCGGCGTTTCGCACCGTGTCGTGCGGCACCCCGTTGGCCATCGCCAACAAGGAGACCCTCGTGGTGGCCGGTGAGCTCATCATGCGCACCGCGAAGGAGCATAATGCCCCCGTATTGCCCGTGGATTCAGAGCATTCGGCGATTTTCCAGTGCCTGGCGGGCGAGCAGTACAACCCCGTGGAGAAGCTGATCATCACGGCTTCCGGCGGCGCGTTCCGTGGCTATACCAAAGAGCAACTGGAAACGGTCACCCTGCAGAGCGCCCTCAAGCATCCCAACTGGAGCATGGGGCCGAAGGTGACCATCGACAGTGCATCGCTGATGAACAAAGGGCTGGAGGTCATCGAGGCCAAATGGTTGTTCAACATGCCGTTGGAGAAGATCGACGTGGTGGTTCACCCGCAGTCGGTCATCCACTCCATGGTGCAGTTCGAAGACGGTTCCGTGAAGGCGCAGCTCGGAGTTCCCGACATGCGGCTGCCCATCCAGTACGCCCTCTCCTACCCGCTCCGACTGCCGTTGCCTTATGACCGCCTTGACTTCAACAAATACTGTAATCTAACCTTTGAAACACCTAACAAAGAGGTGTTTCCTTGTTTGGATATGGCCTACAAAGCATCGGCTGCCGGTGGAGGAATGCCCTGTGTGATGAACGCGGCCAACGAGGTGGCCGTCAAGATGTTCATGCAGGAGAAGATCAAGTTCACGGACATCCCGCGCATCATCGAGCACGCCTTGGCCACCGCCCCGAGCGTACGTCCAAAAACCATCGAAGAGTACATCGCGTTGGATGCGGAGACGCGGGCGCGGGTCAAATAAACAGAGATCCCTCCTTATTGGACGATCACTTTCAGATATTTCGTGTAATTCCCCACGCTCACCGAAAGACGGCATTCATCGCCGGAATGGTAGGTCGTGTCGCTAAAGATCATGCGGAAGGTGGCGAACTGTACCATCCCGGAGGACTCTAACTCGGGTATATAGGTCCCGAAAGAGGTCCCGTTCAGGATAAGATTGTCCGTTCCAACAATCAATTCAACGGGGTATCCCGTAGCGTATTGCCAGTAATAGTAAACCCCGCGGTTGGAGTTGATCCCAATTGCCTCCGTCTTGATTTTAATCTCACGGTAGCTGTTCAGCGGCACCTCCACGCTGTTGCTGGTTATTTCTTCGTTGTCCATGTAGAACGTCACAATCGGTTCTCTATCCACCACCGCAGGACTGCACGAAACCGCCATCACCCCGACAGCCACCAACATTACAAAAATTATCTTTTTCATATTCAACAAATTAAATCTCAAAATATCTTTCATCATCTACTAAATCACCTTTTTACAATTCATAATTCATAATGCATAATGCATAATTCTTCATTCTACATTCTTCATTCTACATTCTACATTCAGCATTCAGCATTCAGCATTCAAAATCCATAACCCACCCCAATCGCTCCAAACCCTTTGAAGCCGGCACCGAGCTCAAAGCTGCCGAACCAATGTTCCCCACCCGCCCGGATGCCGAAAAGTGTCACATGCGGCGAGAAAAACAACGTTCGGGGATTCTTGTCGTTCGTGCTCGAATTGGTGTTTATATCGAAATAGGTTGTGCTGTTGTCGGCGTAGCTCAAGTCGTAGTTCGTCACCTTGCCGATAAATTTGGTCAGCCCAAACGACAGCTCGGAGTAAAGCGTGACGTGCGGTCGGTTAAACCAGGAGAATCTCAATTCCGGCAAGAAGCTGAAGGCGTGGTATCGGCGGTCGCAGATGCCTGGCACAGTCTGGGTCAAGTCCTTGATTTCCAAATCCACGTAATGGACGTATTGGGTGTGCAGACCAATCCACAGCCATTTCGTGGCGCGGAAGTGGTAGGCGAAGGCGAACACCGGCGTAGTGTGGAACCATGGGCTGAGCAGGCCTTTGTTTAGGTCAAGATCCAAATCAAAACCGACGGGCACGACAAACACAAAATACCGGTCAAATAACGCGATGCCTGTCGGATCGCACAATTCCAACTTGAACTCATGACGGAAATATGGCATCGGCGCCCGTTCGCGTTTCTCACGCGGTTCACGATGGCGCTTCTCCTTTTCCGGCTTGGATTCTATATCGAAAGATCCATCGTAAAACATCCCTGCCAAAGAGTCAGCATCCTCACGGACCTCCCTTTGTTGCAGATTTTGACGAAGATAGATCGTATCGTGCACCCAGGTGGTGTCGCGGGAAAAAAGGGTGTCATGCTCCGTCACCGTCTCATAAATGTAGAGCGTGTCAGGTTTTTGCGCACACAATTTGCACATTCCCATCGACATCAGCAGGAGGGTGAGCACCATCTTGATAGTTGCAAAAGACGATATACTGTTCCGATTGAGCGTCATGTTCAGTTTTCTTTCAGATATACAGTGTCTTTGAGCGTAACCGTTTCGTTGATAACCACCGTGTCGCGCTGGACCACGGTTTTCTTCACCACAACGGGTTCTTGAGACTCAGGACTTGGAACGTGAGACTTGGAACTCAGGACTTGAGACTCAGGAGTTTGGAGATGTGACGTATGACGTGTGTTGTTGGACGTAGGATTTGCAGATGAGGGGACGGAATGATCTTCATTCTGTAGAGACGTTTCATGAAACGTCTCTACAACCACCCTTTCAGATTCTGACGGCAATGCTATCGTATCAACATTAACATTCTCCCCCGTTTGCGGTTCCGAAGGTTTCGGAACGGTATAGTGCAGAACGGCAAAGGTCACAAAACAGCCCGTAACAAAGGAGACCACTCCAATCAGCATCTCCCGTGCGTGCGCCAGCAGCCACACGCCCGCACCTGATTTTGAGGTGACAGCGGCGGTTTTGATCTGCTCGTCCGAAAGCTTTTTCCGCGGCGCACGCGACACCTCCGACACCCCTTGCTCGAAAATGCGATCCAACTCCGTTCTGTTTTTATTCATATTAATTTGACAATTTTTCATATACGCAGACGTATGCAAAATTCGCACACCGTTTTCGTTTCATCGTTTTTCATCGTCTCATCGCTTCATCGTAACCGCCTCAGCGTAATGCTCGTCCGTGATGGTGAACGTGATCTTGCCGTAATAGGGCAGGTCATGAAAGACACGCCCAGTGTTCCTCTTCTCTTCGTAGGTGTATTTCGCAGATTGGAAATTGTAAGGACTGATACCATCGGTCTCCCAAGCATAATACTTTTTTTCGCGCACAAGTCCATCTTCTCCAAAACCTCCGAAGCCCAGCTTCACCGAATCGCCGTAAAAAGCCTTGAAATAGTTCACCCCCTCTTCGAAGCTGGCACTGCCGATGCCACCCAGCTGTTTAACAACGATTTCTTCGTTGGGGGCTAACGTATAGACTTTATTAGAGGACACCAGTGTGGAATCGTTGAGCATCGCGTCATGAGGGATAATGGTGACGTAATGCTTTGAAGCATTGCGGATGACCACGTCTTCGGTATAGCCGGGATCGCAGGCGGTGGTTAGGAATGCCAGTGTTAGGGTGACAGCTGTCAGGAAGATAGCGACCACTGCGCTACGTTTGTGTGGGGTTGCTGAAAGCTTATCCCTTCGGGGCTGTTTAAGGAATGATGTTTTCATAATATTAGCGTTTTATGAAAGTGTAACTGAATCCGTCATAGCAGTTGTCGCTCATGGAAAGTACTTGCGCTCCATATCGGTCATCGTAGCTGATGACGGCGAAACTTTTCATTGGAGGTGCCACTTTGCCGTTGGTGGCTTCTGCTATCTTCTTGCATTGCGTCTCTGGTATGTTCAGGTTGAACCAGGAGTAGAAGGCCTCGCCGTTGTCACTTTTATTGGTGTACATAACTTCATCTACATCATAATCAATGTGATACGTGCCTGAAGTAACCTTTTTGCCATCCTTGTAGAAGGTGAATTGGTTGCCCTTGAAGACGAGTTCGGCTTCGAAGCCTTCGCTTTCTGGTGTATAGTTGACCCCCGCGATTCCGCCTGAAGTGCAGTACCACTGCCACGTGCCGGCGAGCGCTTGCTTTTCGGGTTTGTTGCAGGCGGTTGCCAGCAATGCCAGCAGAATGACTGCTGTGAATTTCATTGTTTGTCTCATAACGTTATATTTTGGAATTACTCTTATTCTTGTCAATTGCCCGCACACCTAACGGCGTGCGAACCAACCGTTTCTCCGTCCTCTCTACCAAGCCCTGCAGACCTAACGGCCTGCACCCCCTCACACATTCATCGTCATTCATCGCTTCATCGTATCATCGCCTCATCGCTAATAAGGGCATCGAAATAAACACCTATAATGTGACCTTATGGCGATAAATCTCCGCCTCACCGATTGTAATGACGACGGTATAGGTTCCTCTTGGAACATTGTGAAGCGTATATTCCAACGTCTTAGGGCACAAACAGTTGGCCGAAATGTTATCATCCACCAGATAGTTGATAACAATCTCATTGTCCACAACATGAGCATCCACATCCACCGACGAGGCTGCGCAATTGAGCAAGAGTTCGTGGGTAATCTGGAGTTCGCCGTGCCCATAATTAAAAACAGGGTCTGGAAATTCCGACTTTTCTCCCGCATGGCATGCTGAAAGCTCGTTATCTGAAACTGTCAGCTTTTGGGGATTTTGCCGGCGGTCACAAGATGAGAACACCATGACCACGGTGGCCACAACAGCCATTATTCCTGTAACAACAACAATAAATGCATTCTTTTTCATTGTTTTGGCTTTATACATTAATTCTTTTTAACAAAAGCACTACTGAACCCATCAATCATATTGTCCCATAGCGTAAGAGACACTTCGTTAGAAAAGGAATTGATAATTGCGCTACCTGATGGGACTACAACTATTTTACCATCTGTAGCTTTCGCAATTTTCTCGCACTGCTCTTCAGGAAGATGTAGCACGCAGGACGTTGCATTGCCACACTCGGTTAATACCACATGACAGTCTGATACGTCAATCCTATAAGAGCCGGAAGTAACTTTTTCCCCATCTTTGTAAAAAGTGAATTTGCTGCCTTTAAAGACAATTTCAGCATTGAAACCTTCAGTTTCAGGTGTATAGTTGACTCCCGCGATACTTCCCGAGGTGCATGTCCACTGCCATGTACCAATGAGCGCTTGCTTTTCGGGTTTGTTGCAGGCCGTGGCTAAAATCGCCAATGCGGCAATAACAGTAATTCTGATAATGTTTTTCATATCAATATCGTTTTGATTTGACAATTTTTATTTTCGCGGGCGTATGCAATACGCCCCTGCCGATTCATACATCGTATCATCGCTTCATCGCTTCATCGCTTCATCGCTTCATCGCTTCATCGCTTCATCGCTTCATCGC
>R25__coassemble_1103_pt1 | contig 14209 bp, 10 predicted proteins | sample R25__metabat2_low_PE_038 | metagenome-assembled genome bin R25
CCAGCCCGCCCCCCACCACGAAGACCCCCACCCGCTTCCCACCCCAATCACCCCCCCGGAGGCGATTCATTTTTACCTGCAGAAGACGGCATACTAGATCACGTATGACTGTAGCGAAATCCAACGTACAGACATCCACTCTGGCTACGGTATCAGCGTAAGATGCGTCAAAGAGAAGGATTAGTATAGAATTTGAATTTTGAAAATTGGAATGGTGGTCCTCCCCATTCCAATAAAAAACGAGCAGAGAGAAATCCCTGCTCGTTTTTTTATGCGATGGATTATAATCGCTTACGCATTGCACATTGAGATGTCGTATTCGAAAACGGAACCGGGAACCACCTCTTCCGGCTCTTTCCCGTAGCGGAGCACGATCATGTTGCGCGTCCCTTTGAGTGTAATACGCTCGTGATCAACCCATAAAGCGGTGCCTTCGCGCAGGCCGACAACTGTCTTCTCCTTGTTGACAGCCAAGTATTCGTTGAGTCGCACTTGACGGGTTTCGCCACCGTGACGGATGCTGTCGTTGATGTTTTCCGGATAAGGATCAATGTAGTGCGGGTTGATCTGGAACGGCACGAGGTCGAGGCATTGGAAACTCTCCGGCATCACGATGGGCATGTCGTTGGTGGTGCAGAGCGTCGGACAGGCCACGTTGGAACCCGCGCTCCAGCCCATGTAGGGCGTGCCCTCCATCACCTTGCGGCGGATGGGTTGGATGAGCTTGTGGCGGTGCAGCTCGGCCACCAGATGGAAGGTGTTGCCGCCGCCCACCATGATGAATTTCGCGCTGTTGACTGCCGCCACGGGGTCGCTGACCTCATGCACGGAGACTACCTTCTTGCCGAATTTCTCGAACACGCCGCGCACGCGGGCCGTGTAGCTGTCGTAGCTTTCGGGATAGACCTTGCCGCCCACATCCACGCCGGCGTAAGGCACAAACAAAATTTCATCGGCCGTGCCTTGCAGGAACTCTGCTATCAACGGCTGGCACCAACCCAGGTAGGGTTCCTTGTAGTTGGTTGAATTGCTTATTAGTAACAGTTTCATAATTCGTAAATATTTGGTTGTTAAGTTATAAGTTATAAGGCAAAAGGCAAAAGGCAAAAGGCAATAGTTTGGGACTTCGCAATAATCTGTTGCCTGTTGCCTGTTGCCTATTGCCTTAAATCTGCGGGCCGAACGGGATCAAGGCCTTGCCTTCCTCAGTGTCGCTGAAGTTGGCGAAGTTCTTGATGAAGGCTGCGGCCAGCTCGTTGGCGTTCTTCTGGAATGCATCCTTGTCAGCCCAGCTGTTGACCGGGTTCAGGATGTTGTCATCGACGCCATTGACGTGTTTGGGAATCACCAAGTTGAAGGGTTTCACGATTTCAGTTTCGCAGCTCTTCAACTCGTCGTTGAGGATGGCCGTGATGATGGCGCGGGTGGACTTCAACGAGATGCGCTCGCCGACACCGTAGCCGCCGCCAGCCCAACCAGTGTTCACCAGGTATGCTGTAGCGTTATGCTCTTCGAGTTTCTTGGCCAGCTCTTCGGCGTATTTTGTGGGGTGCAGCAGCAGGAAAGCTGCGCCGAAGCAGGAGGAGAAGGTCGGCTGCGGGGTCACGATACCGCGCTCCGTACCAGCCAGTTTGGCGGTGTAACCACTTAGATAGTAATACATCGTCTGCTCCTTGTTGAGGATGGAAACGGGAGGCAGCACACCAAAAGCGTCGGCGGATAGGAAGATGATCTTGCTCGGGTGTGTACCGCGTGACACGGGACGCACGATGTTGTTGATGTGGTAGATAGGGTAGGAGACACGGGTGTTCTCGGTCTTCTCGGCAGAGTTGAAGTCAATGTTACCTTCCGCATCGACTACGAGGTTCTCCAACAGAGCGTCGCGTTTGATGGCGTGGAAAATGTCGGGCTCTTTCTCTTCGCTGAGGTTGATGCACTTGGCGTAGCAGCCGCCTTCGAAGTTGAAGACACCGTTATCGTCCCAGCCGTGCTCGTCGTCGCCGATGAGGGCGCGGTTCGGATCAGTGGAGAGGGTCGTCTTGCCGGTGCCGGAGAGGCCGAAGAAGATGGCGGTGTCGCCGTTCTTGCCCTCGTTGGCCGAGCAGTGCATGGCGGCCATACCTTTGAGCGGCAGGAAGTAGTTCATCACGGAGAAGATACCCTTCTTCATCTCGCCGCCGTACCAGGTGCCGCCGATGAGGGCCATGCGCTCCGTCAGGTTGAAGGCCACGAAGACCTCGCTGTTCAAGCCCATCTCTTTCCAGTTGGGATTGGTGGTCTTGCCAGCGTTCAGCACCACGAAGTCGGGCTCGAAATCGGCCAATTCCTCTTCAGAGGGACGGATGAACATGTTCTTCACGAAGTGTGCCTGCCAAGCTACCTCCGACACGAAACGCACTTTCATGCGGGAGTTTTCGTTGGCACCGCAGTAACCGTCCATCACATACACTTTCTTGCCGGAAAGCTGCTTCTGGCACAACATGCGGAAATGCTCCCAAGTCTTATGGTCGATGGGCTTGTTGTCGGAACCCTTCTTGTTGGGATCGTACCACCATACGTTGTCCTTCGTGTTCTCGTCTTTCACGATATATTTGTCTTTGGGCGAACGGCCAGTGAAAATGCCGGTATCGACGGAAAGGGCACCCGATTTGGTCAGGTAAGCCTTTTCATAACCCGTCAGAGCGGGGTTGGTTTCATGTTTGTACAGTTCGTCGTATGACAAATTGTGGTAAATCTCAACCGGGTTTTCAATGCCTAGCGCTTGCAATTCTGCTCTTAAGTCTTTCATATTTATTGGGTTTGATTAAATTTGATTCGTGGGGGCAAAGATACGATTTTTATGAATGTAGAATGTAGAATGAAGAATGTAGAATAAGAGGTTATGATAGAGTTATGTGAATACGGAAGTCAATAGCCAACAGCTAAAAAATCGCTAAACGCTAAAAAAATTTCTAAAATATGTTCCGTGTGAAAAAAAATTATACCTTTGCACCCGCAAAAAAGGAGAAACTCAAATTCATTTTTTATAAACCTCAAAAAAAATTAAAAATTTATGAGAAAAAAAGTAAGAAATGTGATCATCATCGGTGCTGCTGGAAGAGACTTCCACAATTTCAACACCTTTTTCCGTCACAACAAGAACTACAACGTAGTCGCTTTCACCGCTGAGCAAATCCCCGGTATTGACGACCGTATGTATCCGAAGGAACTGGCTGGCGAAGATCTTTATCCGAAGGGCATCAAGATCTATCCGGAATCCAAACTGGCCGAATTAATCAAGGAATTCGACGTTGACGACTGCGTGTTCGCATACAGCGACAAGCCCTATGCATACGTCATGGGTATCAGCGCCATCGTGAACGCTGCCGGCGCTAACTTCTGGCTCATGGGCCCGAAGGACACCATGGTGAAATCCAAAAAGCCCGTCATCGCTGTCGGCGCTACCCGTACAGGTTGCGGTAAGTCACAGACTTCCCGTAAGATCATCGAATACCTCGTTGGAATGGGCTTCAGAGTGGTCGCTGTGCGTCACCCCATGCCTTACGATCCCGATTTGAACAAACAAATCGTCCAACGTTTCGCTTGCGTTGATGACCTCAAATATCAAAACTGCACCATCGAGGAGATGGAAGAGTACGAACCCCATGTGGTCACCAAACGTAACGTCATCTACGCTGGTGTTGACTACGAAGCAATCCTCAAGGGTGGTAAGACCAAAGATCCTCAAACCGGAAAGTGGGTTGAAATGGCTGGTGCTGAGAACGATCCCGACGGTTGCGACATCGTGCTGTGGGACGGCGGTAACAACGATTTCCCGTTCTACGTTCCTGATCTGACCATCGGCGTGGCTGACCCGTTGCGTCCCGGCGCTGAGGTGAGCTATTATCCTGGTGAGGTTGTTGCCCGCATGGCTGACGTCATCGTCATCAACAAGATCGACTCCGCTTCTTTGGACAACATCAACACTGTCCGCGCTAACCTGCGCAAAATCAACCCGACGGCTAAACAAATCGACGCCGCTTCTATCCTCACGGTTGATAAACCCGAACTCCTCAAGGGCAAGAAAGTCCTCGTTGTGGAAGACGGTCCTACATTGACCCACGGTGAGATGAAGATCGGTGCCGGTACGGTTGCCGCTCTGAAACACGGTGCTGAACTCGTTGACCCGAGACCTTACACCGTTGGCAAACTCTCCGAAACCTTCAAGATTTATCCGAACATCGGTACTTTGCTTCCTGCTATGGGTTATGGCGCAGAGCAGATGAAGGACCTCGAGAAGACCATTGCCAACACTCCGTGCGACGCAGTTGTGATCGGTACTCCTATCGACCTGCCGCGTTTCATCAAGATCAAACAACCCGTTGTGAAGGTCGGTTATGAACTGCAGGAGATTGGTACTCCCACTTTGAAGGAAGTTTTGGACGAATTCGTTGCCAAACACAACCTCAAACCCAAAAGACGCAAAAAATAATTTGCTTCTTGTATAGTTCCGCAGAAAGGCGTGCCAGAAGGCGCGCCTTTTTTTATTTTTAAACTTTCCTGCCCGATATATATCTAAAAAATGTATCTTTGCAGCATTAATTAAAATGGATTAAGAATATGAAAAAAGGAATATTTACCCTTGCGCTGATAATCTCTGTCGTGATGCTTAACGCACAGTCAATCAAATTGATGTATGGAGGCCAAGCACTGAATGACAACGACACGATTCTTGAGATTCTGTATGAAGGCGAAAATGAAGTCAACACATACGTGGGTTACCAGAATGTGACAGGAAGCCCCTTGGAGTTCCGTGTGAGAAAAGAGGCGCTGGTTCTCAATGAGGAGACAACCGACATCCTTTTCTGCATCGGGGAATGTTATACGGGAAACCTCTCCCAGCCCGTTTCATTGGGTGCCAATGAGACAGTGCCGGTAAACTCCGAGAGTGCCTTCCATGCCACCTACACGGGATGCAAAGACGCCGCGTTGGTCAAATACACCTTCTTTAATACGGCAAATGAGTCTGACAAGGTTTCGTTCTATATCCACTATTCAGAAGGAACCGGTGTACGTGAAAGCGAACCTCAGGTGTCGCTGCGCGCTTACCCGAATCCGGCAGTCAGCACCGTGAGTGTCGATTATGTCGCTCCTGACAATAACACATTCCTGGTAATCAAGAACCTTGCCGGAAAGGAGGTTTATCGCACCTCTGTCAGTCAAAGCGGCAAGAAACAGGTGGACGTCTCCAAATTATATGCCGGGATGTATTTTTACGGCTTGGAGTCCTCTGGCAAGATGCTCTGCACGAAGAAACTGTTAGTAAAATAACTGATTTCAGTTCTGTTTTCCTTTTTAACTAGTGCCATGTTCATGCGGCATTGGCTTTCTGTAACTCAGTTCCAGTGGGATGCGGTTACACGTCCGAACAGCTGGATTACGCTGATATTCTGTCTGTTGCTGTTTATTTTCACGATGACATTCTTCACGTACCGGCGTAAACTGGTGCTCATTTTCCGGGCACTTTTCTCGCAACGTCATTTCTCCCTCTTGCAGCGCGAAGGTAATATCATCGAGGACCGCAGCTTTTTCTTTGTTCTGGCTTTCGACCTAATCACTTTCGCGCTGGGAATGGCGATGTTTTGCAGGACTTTCACGCCGCTAGCCGTGTCCAGATGGCCGTATATGGCATACGTGGGATTATTTCTGGCTATACTGCTTGCAGCGTACGTTTTCAAGTTGTTCTGCAATCAAGTGTATTCCACTTGTTTTGATCGCGAAAAGGAACGCACGGCCATCAACCAGTATAAGTTCATCTTCATGACAGACTTCGCCGTTTTATTGTTCCCGATGCTCATTCTTACCCATTATTCGGGTTTACGGTTTGTCTATTACGTGATTGCGGTTTTTTTTGTTATCCTGTTTGCCATATGGGTTTATCGAATGATGAAAATAAATTCAATGAACGGCCACAGGTTTCATTTTTTTCTCTATTTTTGCACCATTGAAATTTTACCTTGGGCAGTATTCCTTAAGGTATTGTTAAATGATTGATATAAAACAAGATAATAAGAAGATTGTTGAGAATATTAATACGTTAAAATGAAGATAAAAAACATATTAGTTTCCCAAAATGCGCCGGACGACATCGAACGTTCACCCTACGCAGAACTGATAAGGAAGTATAGCATTAATGTCGACTTCTACAAGTTTTTCAAGATCAATTGCACAACGGCGATGGATTTTAGAAAAACACATATCAATATCTTGGATTATTCGTCCATTGTTTTTTCCAGCACGAACACCATTGACAAGTTCTTCACCTTGTGCAAGGAAATGCGAGTGGAGATGCCTGAATCAATGAAATATTTTTGTGCTACCGAGTCCATTGCGCTCTATTTGCAGAAATACGTTCCCTATCGTAAACGTCGCGTGTTTGCTGCAAAGGATGCCCATGTCAGTAGTTTTTACGACCTTCTCATAAAGAACAAAGATATCAGCATGTTGATCCCATGCAGCCAGGATGGCATCCCTTCGCAGTTGGAGCAGGTGCTGGTGGAAAACGGGATAAAGTTCGCCCAGGCAGTGGTCTTTGTGATTGCGCCTGCCGATCTTGTGCATGATGTCAACATCGAAAAATATGACATGATTGTCTTTTTCAGCCCCAACGGCGTGAAGTCGTTGCAGGCCAACTTCCCGGATTTCCAGCAGGGTGAACTTGCCTTCGCCGCGTTGGGAAATGCCGCCAAACAGGCCGTGGAGGAGGCTGGCTGGAAATTGCATGTCATGGCTCCCACCAAGGAGTACCCGTCCTTGACAGAGGCCTTGGATGCTTTTCTGAAAGAATATGCAGGACGCAGACGTTAGAACCTCGGTTTTCCCGAAATCAAGCCGTCTGAAATCATCGCTGCGCATAAAAGATATCGTGCAGCAACGTCGTTTTGTGTTCTCTTTCCCGATTAAGTGCTTTTACGAAATAGGAACCGACACGGAGGTGAAAGTCGCCGTGATTGTCTCTAAAAAGCGTTTTCCGCATGCCACCGACCGCAATCGCGTGAAAAGGCTTATGCGAGAGGCGTATCGTCTCAACCGCCAACGGTTACAGCTTCCTGATCATTGCGGCGTGGAAATGTGTTGGATGTACGTGAGTTCCGAGCTGCCGTCTTTCGACCAAGTCAACGTGGCCGCCCAACAGCTTTTTGCGGAATTGCAATCTGTTGTCCAAAAAGAGTCTGAAAAATGAAACGGATTTGTTTGTTTGTGCGTTCGTCGGTTTCGAAAATCCTGATTGGGCTGATCAAACTTTATCAGGTGACCCTTTCCCCGTTCATAGGCAGGAGTTGCCGTTACACACCGACTTGTTCCAACTATGGAATTGAGGCCATTCAGAAACACGGTCCGATTAAAGGCTCTTGGTTGACACTGAAGCGTGTGCTTTCCTGCAACCCATGGGGAGGCAGCGGCTACGACCCCGTTCCGTAACGGAAATAACTATAACGATAACAAAGAGCGATGACTATAATTCCCATAGTCATCGCTCTTTGTTATCGAGCCTCGTCGTGGTAGGTGCGCCAGAGAAATAGGATTGCCATGGCGCTGACCAGTGTGCAGGAGATGATCACGGGAATGGAACCGTGGATGTCGGTGAACTGCAGGTTGTCGGTGTCAATCCCTCTTCCCTGAAGAGTGAAGTCCACTATGATGGAAAGGGCGTTGTGCAGCACATGGGCCAGGATTGGCAGCCAAAGCGAACGTCCCCAGTAGAACAGATACCCCAGATAAACCCCTAATGCAAACCGTGGGATGAAACCGTAGAACTGGAAATGCAGCACACTGAAAATAAAGGCGGTGAGCAGGATTCCGATGTGTGGATTGTTGACCCACCTCGTCAACAACGGTTGCAGAGCCCCCTGGAAAAAGAATTCCTCGCAGATGCCTGCTAAAACGGCAAGCACCAACAGGTTGGAAATCAGATCCCAGGAACTGCGCCTGCTGGTAATCACTTCCAGTATGTGGTTGGCAGCCTCTTCCATGTCACGCATGAACTCCGCAACAGCGCCTTCCTGAGGCATGATGAACATGTTGAAGGTAGACAACACACTGACTACGGGCAGCAGCGTGATGGAGAGAATCAGCACAATGTTGGTCATGGATGCGTTAGGACGGCGGTTGGCGGTACTGTAGTCGAACCATTGGCGATTTTGGCAGTAGGCAAACAGCAGCGCAGGCATCAGAAAGGTGCCTATAGTGGCGAAAGTCTGCGAAATTCGGATGGCCGTGACGGGGTCTGCTGCATCCAGCATGGACGGGGTGTGGTAAATCAATAGGATGACAAGGCTACCCAATGAAGAGAATAGCAACATCCCGCCCAGCATAAACAGGGCCAGAACAATAAGTTGGATCCAATAGGGCTTTTCTTGCAGTCTCATCCTTACCGTCTGTTCACAATGATTTTCCTGGTAACGGCGTGGCCGTCTTCAAGGGTGATTTTCACCAGGTAATGACCTGTCGGGAATCGGGTCACGTCAACTTGTGTGAAATCAGAAGAATGGGCATCCGCACGATAAAGCAGTCTGCCGTCAGCAGCAAAGACCTCCACTTTTCTCATTTGCTCACCTTGGATGTTCACCTGAGAACTTGTCGGGTTCGGGTAGATGGAGAAGTTCGGCAGAGAGAGATCATCGAGGCCGTCATTGAAGGCCACATAAAGGATCAGGTGCACGATACTGTCGCAGTTGTAGATGGTGTAGTATTGAATGTCATATTCGAATGTGCCGCTGTCTGCGGGAGTGATGACAATGGGTCCGTATGAATATTCATGCTCGCGCATGGCAGTGTCGTTCACATAAATTTCATACACGGGGTTGATGGTGAGGTGCAACACAAAGATGCTGTCGCAGCCAGATTCCGTGAGCAGACTGTCGTAATAGGTGCCTTCAGTGGCATACTCGTTTCCACGCCATTCGAATGGGACGTTCTCGCAAGTTTCCGCATAAGATTCCATCAGATAGGAGGGGAGTACTTCCAGCATGATGAAGATGATGCTGTCGCAGCCTTGTGTGTTGACCGTGGTCCGTTGTTCGTAGATGATGCTCGGATGGTCGGTGGGGATGTTGAATCCGTTGAGCGTATAGGTCTCGCCGGCACAGATGACATCTTGGATGGTGGTGTCGGTGGTTTGGCTGATGGTGAGTTGGAGACCAAAGATGTCCTGACAGCCGTATGCGTTGGGGATGGTGTCGAAGTAAGTGCCTGCGGTGGTGAGTTGGAGGCCGCGCCACAGATAAGGCAGTTCGTTCGAACAGGCGGTGTCAATGAGCATGACATTCACCGCTGGATTCACCACAAAGTTGATAGAGAAGATGCTGTCGCAACCGTTCACGGTGGTCAGCGTGTCATGATAGTTTCCGCTTTCCGTGAGCAGACGGCTGCGCCACTCGTAAGGAAGTTCGTTTTCGCAGACGGTGGCAGACTCGGTGACATGATAGGACGGGTTCACATAGAGGACGAGCCTGTAAATACTGTCGCAGTAGGTCTCTGCTGTCTGTAAGAATATTTCACGGGTGCCGGCTTCATTGACGACGAGATCATGCCAGATGAAAGGCAGGCTGCTGCTGCAGACCGTGACGGTGTCTTCAAAGAGATAGGTCGGATACACGGTGACAGAAACCTGGTGGATCACGTAGGAACCGATTACATCGTTGGTAATGGTGTCGTGGTAAATGCCGGTTTGAGAAAGAGTCATATTGCGCCATTCGGCACTCTCTCCTTCGCACAAATATATGGGATCGCTTTCGATAATTTGAGCGTCATATACGATAAGGTTCAGACTGTAAATGCTGTCGCAGCCTTGAGCGGAGGTCAGGGAATCATAATAGACGCCGGATTGAGAAAGGTCATTGCCGCGCCATGGATAAGGCAAATCAAGGCTGCTGACGATATGCTCTTCTTGGAACAGATACGCAGGCAGCTCATGGAGAACGAGGGTGACGATACTGTCGCAAAGGCCTTCACGTGGGAATGCCACCTCGTAGGTGCCGGCCTCCTCGAAGAGGTTTCCGCCAAAGTTGACGGGGAAATCGCTGGGACAGACGTACTGTTCTACAGCCTCGGTACCGTGTGCGGACGGAATCACCGTGAACAACACGGTAATCATGCTGTCGCACATCGTGCCGGCATTCAGATGGACATCATACTCGCCCGTGGCAGTTAAAGGCGTGGTGCCGTACAGGAACGGCAAAGACTCCTCACAAACTGTTACCGTGTCGTAGCCGTGATAGGTGGGATTGACGTTAAGGGTGAGATGGGTGATGGTGACGCAGTTGTCCATGTCGGTTTCCGTGATGTCATAGTATCCGGCTTCTGTGAAAGTCTCTCCCAGATAGGTGAAAGGAAATTCGTTGTCGCAGATGGTGATGGAAGCGTCATGCTCGGTGTTGGGGATGACATACAACTGCAGATTCCAAATACTGTCGCAACCATTGACACTTTGCAAGTTGACCGTGTAATTGCCGGTCTCATTGAAGGTGTGTCCCTCGCAGAAAACGTATGGCAGTGCACCTGCGCAGACGTTCACGACGGTGTCTTTTTCAAAGGAAGAGCTCACTTGCAGGTGCAGATGAATCAGACTGTCGCAACCGTGAGTGGCTTGAATATGGATGTCATAGTCACCAGCTTCGGAATAGCTGAAATACTCATTGTTGTTCCAGAGATAAGGAAGGTCTATGTCGCAGACATTGACGACGGTGTCGATGGTGTCGGGAAGGGTCACCGTCATGTACAGGGTTATAGTGCTGTCACAACCGTTGATGGTGTTCAGATTCCGCACGTATGTGAACTCGCCCGGCTCCGTAGCCGTCACCTCGAAACCGTTTTCTGCATAGGTTTCTCCAATGCAGAGAGTGGTGGTCAGTGTGGTTTCGGCTGGTGGGTAAACCAGTAAGTGAAGAATGGTGGTGCTGTCGCAGTCGTGCACATCATAGTCGTATTGATAATAATATCCGCTTTCCGTCGGATGATAGATGTCAAAGCCATCTGTATGGTAAGAGACGTTGTAGCAAGTATAGGCGGTGATGGTGTCGATTTGTTCGGGGAAAACCGTCAACAAAAGCGTGATAATACTGTCGCAGCCTGTAACAGATTGCAGGTTGGCGGTATAGGTGCCGGATTCCGTAAGTGTTTGTCCGTAGAACTCATAGCTGTTATTATAGCAGATGGAACTCTCGAGTACATTGTTGTAAACAGGATGGACGGTGAGATGAAGGGTGGTGATGCTGTCATAGCCGTGGATGTCGGTGTCGAAATTCGTCAGCGTATATTCACCGGCTTCAGTAAAGATGGTGTCAAAACCATTCAGATTGTAAGCGTAGCCTGCGCAAACCTCATCTTGGAGAACGGTGCTCTGATTGTGATAGATGGTCAAATGGAGGTTGATGATACTGTCGCAACCATTCACGGTCGTGAATTGCTGAGTGTAGTCGCCTGATTCGTGATAAGTTTCAGAATTCAAGGTGTACTCTTCAAGGGCGGAGATAACAAGGTCTTTGTGGTAAGCGGGATTGATGGTCAGATGCAACGTGATGATGGAGTCACAACCGAACACGTTGGTGTAGGTTTGGTTATAATCCCCGGATTGGGTATAGGTGTTGCCATACCATTCATATTGTTCGCAAGCGACGGCATAAACGTGCATTTGGTCGGTGGGGATGATGGTCAGGTTGAGGGTGACCACGCTGTCGCAGCCGTTGGCCGCCGTGAATGTCTTGGTGTAGATGCCGGCCTCGGTGTAGATGCTGTCTCCCCAAATATATTGGCCGCAGGTGTTGACCGTGATTTCATTCGTGATTTCGGGGGTTACGAATAAGTGCAGGGTGACCACACTGTCGCATCCCGTGGATGAAAGAGTGTTGACCATGATGCTGGTTTCACCAGGTGTGACGAACACTTGATCGATATTGTGGTTTTGGTAGCGGGAATTCTGGCAGGTGGTGTCATAGATGTCTTGCGGGGCGTAGCTCTCGTTAATGGTCACTGTCAGTTGGGTGAGGGAGCTTTCACAGGTGGTGAAGTCGTTGAAAAAGCTGACAAGGAATGTGCTGGTCTCGTTGACAGTGGTGTTGTAGTGGTTGCCTTCGTTGAGGAGGTCTCCGTCCTGATTATACCATCGGTATTGCATGTTGCTGGATGATACGTAGTTGGCAAGGTCTGTGGTGAGAGGGCCGCAGTTGGAAACAGGGGTGGTCTGGGGTTTGGCGGGCGGGATATTCACCGTAGCTACAGCCGGGACTCTCGAGCTATTACATCCCGTGTTGGCATTGTAGCTTTGTGCGTAGAAGGTGTTGCTGGCCACGATGTTTCTGGTGAATTCAAGTCCTGCGTGCAAGCTGTTGCTTGTGTAGGCGTTGGAGTACCAGCGGCATGTGGTGGCCGTTTCGTCGATAACGGCGGTAAAGGTCACAGGACCGGCGCCGCAACGGACAACGGGTGCCACTTCGGGATCTGATGGTACAGGATGGATAGTGACATTCATCGGTGTTCTGCCGCTTTCACAGCCGGTGTTGGCATTGTAGCTGGAGACATAGATGGTGGTGCTTTCCTCAAAAGGATATTGGAAGCTGTTGGATGTCATGAAGGGTTCGTTGTCGGATTGGGCGGCATACCAGCGGCAAACCGTGCCGTTGGTGCCGGCCGACGCGTTCAAGGGGATATCGCTTCCGCCACAGTGCGAGATGTTAGAAGAAGAGAGGGTCGGAAGACTGGGCTGCGGGTTGACGATAAGGGTTAACGTGATGGTGCTGTCACATCCGGCCGCACTGGTGGTGGTGAAAACGGTGGTTCCAGCCGTCTCGAAAGTCATTCCACCATATTCATAAGGCATCTGGTTGCTGCACAAAGTGATGGTCTTGGAGACGCTGACGGCATGGAGCACGGTCAGATGGATGTTCACTGTGCTGTCGCATCCGGATTCAGTGACGAAATGCTTGGTGATGGTTTGAGAAGTCTCGTAGGTCTGTCCTTCCCAGACAAACTGTCCGCACACGGCAGTGTCAATGGTCTGATTGAACGATTCGTTGATCTGCAAGTGCAAAGTGACGATACTGTCGCATCCGGAAGTGCTCTGAAGCGTGTCGATGAAGTCTCCGCTTTGTGTGTAAGTCTTCCCGTTCCAGACATAATCCTCACAGGTGTTGACATTGACCTCATTGTGGTAGACTTGACCCAGCACGGCGCTCACCGTGATGGGGGCGCTTTCGCATTGGGTTTCGGCATCGTAGGCGGAGGCCATGAAGACCGTGGTGGCGTTGATGTTGGCGGAGTAGGAGAGGCCTTGGCCCAGGAAATTGTTGTTGGCATCGAACCATTTCACGGAAAGGCCGCCGGCATCGGCGACAAGGGTGGCCACCCCAGGGGCGCAGAGCGGCGTGCAAGTCACCGTGGGCGCCGCCGGAAGCGGATTCTTGACGATATTAACCGCTACAGGGTCGCTCTCGCAATCGCTGTTGTAGGCGGTGGCGTAGTAGGTTGTGCTGCTGCTGACATTCTTCACTTGGTAGGTGTTGCCTTGTCCTTTGTAGTTCATTTCGCTGTCATACCATTTGATATTGGTGCCAACGGCTGAGGTAGCCGAGAGTATCACATTGATGTTGCTATTGGAGCATACAGGATCCGGAGCCGTGACAACAGGTGGCAGCGGTTTCGTGTTGATGGTGATGGTCAGAGGTACCAGGGCGCTGCGGCAGTCACTTCCGCTTTCTACTGCCGCATAAAAGGTAGTTGTCGCGGCCACATGCTGTGTCGAGGATATGGCGTTCTCTCCCTGTGCGTCGGAGTACCATTGCACGGGGCCGGAGGCAGTGGCGGTCAAGGTGAAATCATCTTCGCCGCAGTGCGAGAAACTGGACACTATTGGGGCGGCGGGCATAGAGTATATTTCGGCTGTCACAGGCACTCTGTCAGAAACACATCCTGTTGAGTTCTGGGCGCTCACATAGTAAGTGCTGGAAACGGAAAGCGAAGGGGTGGTATAGCTGTCGCCGACAAACAGTACTTCTTGGGACGTGCTGCTGGCGTACCAATAGCAGTTGGTGCCTTCCACAGAGGAGGCGGTGAGGGTTACGGAGCCGGCGCCGCAGCGGCTGGCCGGCGTCACCGTCGGGGGTGCTGGGGCTGTGGCGGAGGAAACAGGATGCGTCTTGCTGCTTTGGCAGCCGTTGAGCGAAGCGGTGACCGT
>R25__coassemble_1125_pt1 | contig 14034 bp, 9 predicted proteins | sample R25__metabat2_low_PE_038 | metagenome-assembled genome bin R25
CGCATGTTCAATTACGTATCAACAAGCAAGTTGCAGTCTTTGGTGCTGGGCATGTCCGGCGGTATTGACAGCACGCTGTGCGCCGCGCTGCTGCGTCCCGTGTGTGACCGTCTCAACATCCCGCTCATCGGCCGCAGCATCACCATCGAGACCAACAAGGCCGACGAGATCGCCCGCTCTATCGCGGCAGGAAAAGCTTTCTGCCACGATTTTGAGCACCTCGACCTCACTGAAACCTTTTACGCCAACAAGAAACTGCTCATCCGCTTCGATGACTCGCAACTCTCGAAGCTGCGTCAGGGCAACATGAAGGCCCGCATGCGGATGATGGTCCTTTTCGACCTCGCCCAACTCAACCGCGGCATGGTCATCTCCACCGACAACTACACCGAATACCTCACCGGTTTCTGGACCTTGCACGGCGATGTGGGCGACTACGCTCCCGTGCAACATCTCTGGAAAACAGAGATTTACAACCTATCCAATTATCTTCTTGGCGAGGAGAATCCAGAACAACAAGCCGCTATGCAGTCGTGCATTGACGCCACCCCCGTGGATGGTCTTGGCATCAGTTCCTGCGACTGCGAGCAGCTTGGCGTGGAGAACTATTTCGAGGCCGACCGCATCTTCGCCGCCTACTTCCAAGGCGACGAGTCGCTGCGCGAACACACCCTCATCAAACGGTATTACGGGTCCGAATACAAACGGCATAATCCGGCCTGTCTGAGTCGGGAAGAGTTATTGAAACGTTAGTAGAGACGCGCCATGGCACGTCTCTACATCGGCAATGTCAAAATAAAACGGCATGAACCAACCATCACGACATTCCCATCTCCTCATCGATGCGGGCGGCACCAAGACGGCCTTCGCGCTGCTGTATGACGGCGGTGTATTCCGTTGCCAGTGCGACGGCATCAACGCCAACTACACGTCTGAAGCGGACATACTGTGCATATTGGGAGAAGCAGCGCCACAATTTCCGAAAGAGGTAAGCATCAGAGAGATAGACTATTACGGAGCCGGTTGCGCTACCCCGCAGAACGCCTTCCGCATGGAGAGCTACCTGCAAATGTATTTCCCGACTGCTGACATACGAGTCTGGTCGGACCTGATGGCCGCTTGTCACGCCTTGGCGGGCGGGCACGAGGCCATCGTCTGCATCCTCGGCACCGGCGCAGCCTCCTGTCACTACGACGGTCACGAGATGATCGGGCGCGCTCCCTCCCTCGGCTGGCTGCTCGGCGACGAGGGCAGCGGCACGCACCTCGGCAAGTGCCTTGTCACTGCCTACCTTTCGGAAACACTCCCCCACTCCATCCGCACGGCTTTCGAGGAACGCTACCACCTTAACCGCGACCTCATCCTTCACAAGCTCTATCAGGAGCCGAAGCCCAACCTATTCTTGTCACAGTTTGCGCCGTTCTTGAATGAATTTCGTGAAGAGCCCGCTATCCGAGAGCTGATAATCAACGCTTTTGAGACCTTTTTCGCCAAGCAAAAGAGCTACTATCCCAACTGCGATAATCTTCCGTGGCACTTCACAGGTTCCGTGGCGGCGCACTTCGAGGAGATTTTACGTGAGGCGGCGGAAACGACAGGATGCAAAATCGGGGAAATTGCGGGGGATCCGATGGAACGGATAGTTCAATTAGAAATTAGTAATTTGTAATTAGAATAGGAACTGTCGTTCATGTCTGACCCGATTCTTCTTTCCGACCATTTCTCATACGGGAGGCTGCTGCGGTTCACCTTTCCCGCCATGGCGATGATGGTGTTCACTTCCATTTACAGCGTGGTGGACGGGCTTTTCGTCTCGAATTTCGCAGGAACGACGCCTTTTGCCGCCCTCAACCTCATCTTCCCGTTCCTGATGTTCCTCAGCGTGGTGGGGTTTATCTTCTCATCTGGCGGCAGCGCATTGATAGCCAAAACCTTAGGCGAAGGCAAGCCCGAAGAAGCCAACCGCATCTTCTCCATGTTGGTCTATGCGGGAATTTTCGCCGGCGTGTTTTTCGCCATCATCGGGTGGCCGCTGTTAGACAACATCTCCCGTCTTTTGGGAGCGGACGAAGCCATGGTCGGCGACTGCGTGATGTACGGGCACATTCTTCTCATCGCCCTGCCTTTCTTCATCTTGCAAATCATGTTCCAGGCACTGATGATCACGGCAGAGCGGCCGCGACTCAGTCTTGCGGTAACGCTCATCGCCGGCGGCCTGAACATGCTGCTCGACTTGCTGTTGGTCGGTATCCTCGGGCTCGGGCTCAAAGGTGCGGCATGGGCCACGGCTGCCTCGCAGATGGCCGGCAGTCTCATCCCGTTTGTCTATTTTTCCGTCCCGAACAGCTCGCGGCTGCGCCTTGTACGACCCACATTCGACTTTGCAGCTTTACGGCAGACCTGCTTCAACGGGCTGAGCGAATTCTTCACCAACATTTCCGCCACCGTGGTTTCCATGCTCTATAACTATCAGCTGATGAAATATATCGGCGAGAACGGCGTGGCGGCCTACGGCATCATCATGTATCTGGCATTTGTTTTCGCGGCCTTCATGATTGGATACAGTCTGGGTTCCGCACCGATTGTGAGCTACCATTTCGGGGCTGGCAACCGCACCGAGATGAAGAATGTCTTCACGAAAAGCATGATTCTGATTGGCGGCATCGGGCTGGTGCAGTTCTTGACCGCAGAGCTGCTTGCCCGGCCGTTAGCACGTGTTTTTGTGAGCTACGATCCAGAGTTGCTCGACCTCACCTGCCGTGCCCTGCGCATCTACAGCGTCTCTTTCCTATTGATGGGGTTTAACGGCTATGCTTCTGCCTTTTTTACCGCGCTGAACAACGGCGTGGTATCGGCGGTCATCTCAGTCAACCGGACCCTCGTCTGCGAGACCCTCGCCGTGCTGCTCATCCCGTTGCTGTTCGGTGTGGACGGTATCTGGTACGCCATCATTTTTGCCGAATCCGCCGCCCTGATTCTCACCACCTACATGCTCCTCAAATACCGGAAGCGGTACGGATACGCGGGAAACCCGCTCTGACAAGTAGAAACGTTGCGCGAAACGTTTCTACAGTACAACCCTATTGGCCAGCGTATTCAGAATTTATATATCTTTCCTCTGAAATTGTAGAGACGTTTCATGAAACATCTCTACAGCATCAATTTTATCTGTCTGTGTATATTCGTAATTTATGTACTTTTGCCAAATCAAATCAACAAAAGCAGAAGCAATGATTAACCCAACAAACAGCCCGTTCTGCGCAAAGGAGGGCAATATCCAACGTCTCAACAGCAAAACCCGTGCATTTTTCTTTTTGGTGTGCTGTCTTGCATTCGGAGGAATGGCGTTCGCGCAAGAGCAGGTGACCTTGACGTTCACCGGTGCTAACTCGCAGGGTGATTACGTGCAGCTCTCCAGCGTGGAGATTCGAAACCTGTCGCGCAACTGGTCGGAGACAATCGTCTTCCCTGACACGGTCTATACGCTCCCGGTGGGCACTATTGTGCCGCAAAACCCGCAGGAGCGCGAAATGCAGGTCATGCCCAACCCCTTCGACGGCCACATGCGGGTGAACATCTCTTCCGTGGAAACCGAAAACGTCCGGATGACCTTGACGGACATCAACGGGCGGCAGCACGCGGAATACTCCGGAACACTGCTTTCCGGTGACAATTACTTCGAGATTTCGCTGACCATGCCGCAGACCTACATTCTGACCGTGCGGACGGTTTCCGGGGTTCGCAGCCTGAAGATGGTGAACACTGGCCACGGGGGCGTCAATCGCATCAAGGCCGCAGAGACGTCACCCCGTCCTGTCGAGGTGCGCCTCCGCAACACCTCTGCCCATGCCTTCCAGCCAGGCGACCTGATGGAATTCACCGGCCACGCTTCCATACTCGGGACACCCATGACGAGCGTCACGGTCATGCAACAACAGTTCCACAGCGAAGAAATTCTCATAGTCTTCAATCCAGCATCATCTGCCGAAACCGTAGTAACCACCGACTCCATAATATTCAATGGTAACGATGCCTTCTACGCTTACGGGACGGTACAGTCCGACATTCCCGTAACCGCACGGGGGTTCTGTTGGGGCGCGGAACATTACCCCACCATTGCCGACAACCGCACCCTCGACGGCACAGGAACTGGCGTCTTTTCCAGCACGATAGCAGGGCTTGACCTCTCCCAGACTTATTACGCAAGGGCTTACGCCACTACTGACAGTGCCACCTTTTATGGTGCCGAATACTTGATCAATCTTTACTCTAATTACACCAATTCACAGACGAAGTTCATTCCCGATGGGCAGGATTGCGGCGAAGGCTGCCTGCTCGCCTCGTATATCAACATCACAGATCAACCGGCCGGAAGTGTGATTCAGAGCGAGGAGGACATCCGATATGTCCGCATCAAACTGGAGCACTCATGGGCGGGCGACCTTTGGATTGCCCTGCAATGCCCCAACGGCAGTTATGCCTCCATTTTGAGAAAATACAATAACGGTGCATCCTCTGAATGCTCAATTCACATCCCCGTTGCTGAATGGGGTTGGTCGGGATGGGTTTCCAGCAGTGGTCATGACTTTGGCATCAAAGGTTATTCCGACAATACCAGCAACAAATGCGACAGCGCCACCAATCCCATAGGTACCCCTTGGAACTATGTGTGGTCCTATAACACCCGACACGGCTACGTTTACAATTCAGGCGACTACGTCTATTACAACGACAATATCGTCAGTGTTTATGGTCAAACAGTCATGGACTCCACCAACGTGGCCGACATGACTAATGTTTTCCATCCGGACGGTTCCTTTTCGAGTCTCGTCGGATGCCCCCTAAACGGGACATGGAGTCTTATGATTGTGGATGGATGGGCACTTGACAACGGCTGGTTAGACGAATGGGAGCTCGCCTTTGACGGAGCTGGCATTGCATTGCCTGCCGACCCTGCAATTTCCACATCTCCCTGTCCGCAGGCCGCTTCCGCCACTGACCACGATGGCAACGTGTATGCCACGGTGGCCATCGGGGAGCAGTGCTGGATGCGGGAGAACTTGCGCACCACCCACACTTCCGACGGCACCGCCATCGCGCAGAGCACCACCATTGACGCGGACGCGATGCACTATTATCTCCCTGATGTTGAAGAAGGCGAAAACTACGGCTACCTCTACAACTGGAAAGCAGCGAAAGCCGTCTGCCCTCACGGCTGGCGGCTGCCCACGGATGAGGACTGGACCCGTCTTACCGACTTTCTCGGCGGAATCGACACCTGTGTCTGTGGCGGCAACCCCACTAATGTCGCAAAAGCTGTAGCGGCCACGGAAGGGTGGAACTTTTCCGATACGCCTTGTGCCGTCGGATCCGAACCCGCACAAAACAACCTGACAAACTTTTCCGCACTGCCAGCCGGTACCGCATACGGAATTTCGGTGGAAGCGGGCACTGCCGCCCTTTTCTGGACAGCAACCCCATACAATGACAACTTCGTCTATTACAGAGCATTGCGGAACGATCAAAGTCATATAGAACGCAACAGCTACGGCAACAAGGCCTCCGGAATGTCAGTACGTTGCGTGTATAATCCTGATGCGGTACGCCCGAGCGTGACCACGTCAGACGCCAGCGACATCACCAACACCTCGGTCCTTTGTGGAGGCACCGTGGTTGACGAAGGTGACTTCCCTGTGACGGAAAGAGGCGTATGCTGGAGTTCCGCCGCCACGCCCACCGTGGCCGACGAACATACCTCCGACGGCAGCGGAGCGGGCTCATTTGTGTCTGCGCTCACCAATCTCACGCCCGGCACCATCTACTTTGCCCGGGCATACGCCACCAACGCCATCGGCACTGCCTACGGCCCGCAGGTGACATTCACCACCAAAGATATCCCGACTGTCATTACCGGACAAATCTTGGACATGGTTGACACGTTCACCACTTGCGGCGGCAACGTCACCTCAGACGGCGGCGATCCAGTCACCGCACGGGGCGTCTGCTGGTGCACCTACCCGAACACCCCGACCCTCGCCGACAGCCACACCGTGGACGGCGCGGGCACGGGAGAGTTCAGCAGCGACATCACCGGACTGGAACACGGCACCGCCTACCGCGTGCGGGCTTACGCCACCAACAGCTACGGCACGGCTTACGGAACCGTGCGATCTTTTACCACCAAGGGGGTACCCACGGTAATCGTGAATCCCGTCACAGACATCACGAGCATATCCGCCTCGTGCACGGGTTGGGTCACTCAAGACAACGGTTCAGCACAAATCGAACGAGGTATCTGCTGGAGCACCCAACCCAATCCCACCATTGCGGACAACCATATCGCTGCCAGCACCACGGGTGTCGGCTACTATACTTTGCCACTCACTGGCCTCACCCCCGGCACCACCTATCACGTGCGGGCTTACGGCACCAACGGTGTCGGCACCGGCTACAGCGACGATGTGACGTTCACCACACTCACCCTCCCGACACTTATCACGGACACCGTCACGAACATTGATTTCTACTCGGCCACATGTAGCGGTGAGATTCTCGACAATGGTGTACCGGCCGTCACCGAACGCGGTTTCTGCTGGAGTGCCACGCATAACCCGACCATTGCCGACAATCACTGCATCGACAGCACTCTGACCGGCACGGGGTTCGGCACTTTCTCCGTTCAGCTCACTGGCTTGGCGACGGGATTCCACTACTACGTGCGGGCATACGCCACCAACAGTTCGGGAACAGCCTATGGTAACGAAGTGGAGTTCTCCACTGCATACACCTGCGGAAATCCTGTAACTGACATCCAAGGTAACGTCTATAACACGATGCAGATAGGGCAACAGTGTTGGATGGCTGAGAACCTTCGTACCACCGCATACGCCCCGAACCTCACCAACGCGCCCTCGCTCAGTCACCCTACCTCCTTCAACTATACCGCATGTTTCATGAACGCTTACTATTACTATCCAAACAATGACACGGCAAATATCTCCACATACGGTCTGCTCTACAACTGGCGTGCCGCAATGGGCGGTGCAAGTTCCAGCAACAGCACACCGAGCGGAGTTCAAGGTATCTGTCCCGAAGGGTGGCACCTCCCAAGCCAAAACGAGTTCAACACTCTCATACAACAAAGCGGAAGTTCATCCTTTTTAGGGACCATTCTTCCAGGTGAATATTTTGCCGGAAACAATGGGCACTTGGGGTTTGGCACCTGGGCTTACTTCTGGACTTCCAAATCGAATGACAACGTATATGCTTGTGGAGCGAGCTGCAATGGGTCGAATCCAACCCTTAGCCCTTATGAAGAACAGGGCCGTGGATTCTCCGTCCGCTGCCTGCGGGACTGATAGGAAATGTTGTGTATTCAAATTTTGTGTATGTTTGCCAATCTTAAAGGAACAAAAAATGATTTATCCTTAACTATATGAATAACAATATTGTAGCAAATGAATCCCAACTTCCCGAGGTGGCACAGAAACTCTTGGAGGCGCACCCGCAGGAACGCGTGTTCGGCTTTTTCGGCGAGATGGGCACCGGCAAGACCACCCTCATCAAGGAGATTTGCCGGCAGCTCGGCGTGGAAAGCGACATGACCTCCCCCACCTTCGCCATCGTCAACGAATACTGGACACACGATGGCGAGCCGCTCTACCATTTCGACTTCTACCGTATCGACGATCCTGACGACGCCACCCGCATCGGCTTCCAGGACTACCTCTACAGCGGCAACTACTGCTTCATCGAATGGACCGACAAGGTGGAATCGCTCCTCCACGGCGAATACACCCCTGTAACCATTGAACGTGTTGACGACCAAACCCGCAAATTCTCTTTTTAACTCTATACTTGACAGGGCGTATGCGATACGCCCCTACCTCTTTGAACCTTAAACCTTAACCATCAAACCTCAATAAACAATAACCCATAACCAATAACCATTAACAAATGAGCTCCGAATACATTATCCTCCAAGACACCCCGCACGTGGAAACCCAGGCATGGGAGGCCGCCGTGGAAACGCCCACGCGCAAGCTCACGCTCGCGTTGGCCAAGCCTGAGACCGCACATCCCGACAGCGGCTTTCTCACCCCGAATGCCGTACGCTCCTTTACGGACCAGAGTGTCAAGGTGTTCGCGCAGTTCGGTTTCGCCAACCACAACCCCTTCTCCGACGCCGACTACGCCGATGCCGGTGCGGAGTTCACCCACCACTACGCCGATTTGGCCATGCTGAGCAACCTCATCCTCAAATTCGACGCCTTCACTTTTGACCAAATGGCGCTGTCGAAAGAGAACCAAATTCTATTCTCCGCACTCACTCCCGCTGAACTTTCGCAGGAATACATCGATGCAGTCAACGAAAAAAAAATCACCATGATCTGTCTGGATTTGCTGCAAAACGACGAAGGGATTCCTGTCATCGACAAAATCCGCAAAGAGACCCTGTCCGAAGCGGGCTTCCAAATCGCCCTCTCCAACTTCCTGTTCCCGCTCATCGACACGCTCGTGCACGCGCCCTCCATCGCCTACGCGCTTCAACGTGCTCCCGAGCTCATGTCGGCCATCCTCTGTCACGCCGGCACTCTCTGCCACCAACCCACCGCCGAACAGCTGCATCTCTCCTGGCGCGACATCATCTCGCTCTGCTGGAACCTGAATTAGCTATTGGCTATTGGCTGTTAGCTATTAGCATTACCCAAGGCCAAAGGCTAAAAGCCAAAAGCTAACAGCCAAAAAAAATCTCATGCCTATCTCAAAAAATTGTATATTTGCGGCGTTATTTTATGACTAATCATTTTTACAAATTCATCTTTAAATTAACAAGACAAAATGGGAAGAGCTTTTGAGTACCGTAAGGCAAGAATTTTCAAGAGAAACGCATATTTAGCCAAGACTTTCACCCGTCTGGGCAAGGAAATCACGATGGCAGCCAAAGCCGGCGGCCCCGACCCCGAACAAAACTCCAAACTGCGTCTGCTCATCCAGACGGCCAGAAACGAGAACATGCCGAAGGACAACATCGATCGCGCCATCAAACGTGCTTTCGAGAAAGACATGTCCGATTACAAGGAAATGGTTTATGAAGGACGCGGACCTCACGGTATCGCCATCCTCATTGAAGCCGCTACCGACAACAACCAGCGCACCGTCGCCAACGTCCGCAGCTACTTCAACAAGTTCGGCGGTTCCCTCGGCACCTCCGGAATGCTGGATTTCCTGTTCGACCACAAGAGCATCTTCACCGTCGCCCGCACCCCTGAACTCGACATCGAAGAATTCGAACTCGCAATGATGGATTTCGATGCTGAAATCGACGCCGACGATGAGGAAGTGATCATCATGGCCGAATACAAGGCCTTCGGACCTATCCAGAAATATCTGGAAGACAACAAATTCGAGATCAAGAGCTTCAAATTCGATCGTATCCCGAAGGAACTCAAAGCCCTCACCGAAGAACAACGCGCCGAAGTGAACCTTCTGCTCGACAAAATCAACGAAGATGAAGACGTCACCAACGTCTATCATAATATGGAGGAGCCGGAAGAAGCGGAATAGCTATTAGCTGTTGGCCATTAACTATAACCTGCTTCAATAACCTATAACCAATAACCTATAACCATTAAAATCATGTACTATTACAAATTCAAGGTGTTTTACGACGAGGTGGAGGACTTCGTGCGCGACGTGGATGTGCTCGCGAACAGCAATTTTGAGGACTTCCACATGTTCCTGTACCAATGTCTTGGATTACAGGGCAACGAGTTCGCCGCCTTTTCCATCTGCGACCAGAAATGGAACAAGCAGAAGGAGATCACGCTGATGGACACATCAGAGGAAGAGGACATGGCGGAGGAACCGGAGTATGACGACGAGGATTCGTTCAGCACGAAGTCGCGGCTGCCGAGATTCGTCATGAAGGATGCCATCCTGAAGGATTTCATCACCGATCCGCACCAGCACATCCTCTACGAATACGACTTCATCGACCCGAAGACGTTCTACATCGAGTTCCAGAAAGTGGCCCAGACGGACAAGCCCGAGGAGTTCCCGCGCTGCACCTACCAAAAAGGCACCCTTCCCGTGCGACTCACCGCAAAGGATCTCCCGCAACCCGATGTCGATGAGGCATCGCTGCTTCTGGACGAGCTGGAGGACGACGAATTCAACGACGGCTTCGACGACGGTTACAACGAGGAGGACTACACCGACCTGAATGAGTTCTCCGACTTTTAACAGTCCGACCCTTTACATCGTGACCGGTCCGACGGGCGTGGGCAAGACCGCCTACACTATCGGACTGGCGCAACGCTGGCAGGTGCCGATTATCTCGGCCGATTCCCGCCAGTTTTACAGAGAGATGCGCATCGGAACAGCATACCCCACCGAGGAGGAGCTGTCCGCTGCGCAACATTTTTTTGTCGGGATGCTCTCCATCCATGACTATTACAATGTTTATATGTACGAGCAGGACGTGCTCAAACTGTTCAAGGAGCTGTTCCAAAAATATCCCGTGGTCATCATGACCGGCGGGAGTCCACAGTATTTGGATGCGGTATGCCACGGGGTGGATGAAATGCCCGACCCCGACCCGAGCACGAGACAGTTCGTCATCAACCTGTTCCAAAACAACGGAGTGGAAGCACTACACGCGCAGCTGCAACTTTTAGATCCTGAATACGCCGCTACCATCAACCCTAACGATTCCAAACGGATGATGCGGGCCTTGGAGGTATCGTTGCAGACGGGAAAGCCCTATTCTGAACATCTGCATAAAAAACAGGTAACCAGAGACTTCAATATCGAAAAGTACTACCTCAACCGGCCTCGGGAGGAGCTCTTCGACCGCATCAACCGGCGGGTTGACAAGATGATGGCGGACGGGCTGTTAGAAGAGGCACGTTCACTGCTGCCTTATCGACACCTCAACCCGCTGAACACGGTCGGCTATAAAGAGCTGTTCGACTATTTCGATGGCAAATGCACGTTAGAACAGGCGGTGACGGACATCAAGACACACACGAGGCGATATGCAAAGCGGCAGATCACCTGGTTCAAAAGAGAGTATGAAGAGGTGATGCTTTTCTCCGAATAATAGCCTCTTTTCTTTGAAACTGTAGTGGATGCGACAGCAGGGAAAAGGCAGGCGCGCCGGCTCGTCCAAACAAAATAGTTGATGCGTAAGCCCTGCTTGGCAAGCGATATTTTTCAAGTGTGTTTGAATATTTTGTACATTTGCCATTTTGAAACCATTCATCAAGATGAAAAAGGTAGGACTTGTATTAATGATGCTGTTTTCGTTGTCTATTCACGCTCAGGAGACAATAGACCTGTTTTTCACGGGCGTTGACCAATGTGACCATTATATACGGATAGACAGTGTCACTGTCGAGAACATTACCCGCGGTTGGTCGGAAACCCTCTTTTTCCCAGACACCGTTTATACGTTGGAGATAGGTACGGGAATCAGAGGTTTTGACCAGGATGGGGATATGCAAGTGATGCCAACCCCCTTCGATGGACAGACACGCGTCAACATCTTTTCTGCCCAAGACGGACCAATAACAATTGTTTTGGTTGATGTTAATGGCAAAAAGTGTGCGGAGTACACTGGAAAAATCGTCTGTGGAAACAATTTTTTTGAGATTACCGCGACCACCCCGCAGGTGTATGTGTTGTCGGTGACCATCCCATCGGGCACTCGCAGTTTGAAGATGGTCAACAAGGGCCATGCGGGTGCCAACCGAATCCGGGCCGCCGGCAATTCCGAGAATGCGGCGTGGGTGAATTTGAAAAGCATTTCCTCACATGATTTTGATTTGGGTGATAAGATGCGGTACACCGGATTTGCCTCCAAAAACAGTATGATGTTGCAGAGCGAAGCGATGACCAAGGAGCAGTACATCAGTGAAGATATTCAGCTGCAATTTATCATTGATCCGTCAATTCTTATGACAGTCACAACAGACTCTGTGACTTCAGACAATTCCTCGAGAGCACTTTGCTATGGGACACTGACGTCAAGTGAAGATGTGGATGCATGCGGGTTCTGTTGGGATGCCCTTCCGCACCCTACCGTAGCAAACAACCACACGGTGGAAGGAATCGGTTCGGGGAGTTTTTCTAGTATCTTGGAAGAGTTAAACCCCAAAAAATGGTATTATGTAAGATCTTACGCCACTGGTGAATGTGGTACAACCTATGGCAATGAATTTCGGTTTCGCTTATCCCAATCTTATACGCAAATAGACACCGTATTCTTAGCCGATGGCATGGATTGCGGAAACGGATGCGCTTATGTGTCATTGTTGAACGTTACAGATTTCTCTGCTTCTGACATTATACAGAGCGCTAACGACATCGGATTTGTACGGTTGAAAATCGAGCATTCGTACGTAGGGGATTTGTGGATTGCACTTCATTGTCCGAATGGACAATATTCGTCCATTTTACGAAAATATAATAGTACATCCACGTCTGGATGCGTAAGTGCCATTCCGGAATCGGAATGGGGGTGGCTTTCAACGGGATCCAATAGTTCCGATTTCGGAGTGCGCGCTTCCCAGGATTTATGGAGCAATCCGTGCAATCAGGATTCAAATCCGATGGGGACTCCGTGGAACTATGTTTGGTCGAACAATACAAATAATGGATATCAGTACAATTCTGACGGTTATGTCTATTCTGGAAGCAATGTGAACAGTGATAATCGCATGGATTCCTCGAATGTGTCGGCGATGACCAACGTGTTCCATCCGGAAGGCTCTTTCTCCAATTTGGTTGGATGTCCAAAAAATGGGATTTGGAGCATTGAAATCGTTGACGGCGTACAATCGGACAATGGTTGGGTGACCGAATGGGAACTGGTCTTTGACATTGATGAAGATGTAATGGTGAAGCCTGTGCTGCCTGCGGGCCCATGTCCGGAAACCCCTTTCGTGACCGATTATGATGGCAATACCTATAACACGGTACAAATTGGTAATCAATGTTGGATGCGGGAAAATCTCCGCACCACACATTATGCGGACGGAACGGCAGTACCTGCTGGCAGCGGAGAGAACTTCAACGATTACGCATCCTTTTACTATGACAACAGCACCTCGAACGTTCCATTAGAGGTTCGAGGTTACTACTACACCTGGCATGCGGTGATGAATGGGGCTAATAGTAGCTCAAGCGTTCCAAGTGGCGTGCAGGGTGTCTGCCCTACGGGTTGGCATGTGCCGAGTGATGCGGAATGGACCGTGATGGAGGCCACGCAAACGGAGATGGACATAACAAATTCGGGTTTGCGCGGTGACCATGCAGGCAGATTGGCAGGAGACTATTGGAATGCTTCGCCCTACGAAAACTCCCCTGGCAATGCAGGTTATCCTTGGCATAATGCATCGGGATTTTCCGCAGTTTCAGTTGGCAACTGGGGTGGCGCAGGTTTTTTCTCTTCAGGAGAAAACACGCATTTTTGGTCTTCAACACAGAGAGACGGAAACTTCGCAATATACCGCCAACTGTATTTCAGTGATATAGGTGTGAGAAGAACAAGTTGGTACAAGCGGCTCGGTTTCTCCGTCCGTTGTCTTCGCGATTGAGATAAAACATAAAAGGATGTTTTTCCGGATATAGTGTCCGTCAGGAACCTACAGATCTATGTTGGTCTAAAAAGCCAGGGCTTACCATGGTATATTACCCACGACTGACGTTCATTCTTGTTTTTTTCTTATTTTTGCAAACTTAAATATATAGAATATGTTAGGAAATTTCTCGTATCATAATCCCACCAAACTCTATTTTGGTGATGAGTCTTTGAACTATCTCAAGGACGAATTGAAAAACTACGGACCTGTTGTGCTGCTGAACTACGGCAGCGGCAGCGTGAAGAAAAACGGCATCTACGACGAGGTGGTGGCCATCCTGAAGGAGGCCGGCAAGACCATCGTGGAGAACCCGGGCGTGATGAGCAACCCCACATTGGAGAAGCTGCACGAGGGTGTTAGGATTGCCCGCGAGCACAACGTCGATATG
>R25__coassemble_1160_pt1 | contig 13733 bp, 9 predicted proteins | sample R25__metabat2_low_PE_038 | metagenome-assembled genome bin R25
GCAGAGGAGGTACTTGGTGTGAGGCGTGCTCTTGATCAGGTCGGAGACGGCCTGCAAGAACTTGTTGGCAGCATGGCGGTCATCTGTATGGTCGTCCGCCAACTGGCAGAATCGGGCCATCATCGCGTATTTCGATAGGCAGGCGGCCTTTTGATACTCCAGCACAGGCAGCATCATCAGCGTGATGGCCTGACCGTGAGGGATATGGTACTTGGCCCCGATGCTGTGCGCGAAGGCGTGCACGTAGCCCGCGAGCTGCGTGTTGATGGCATTGCCGCCGTACATCGCGGCGCGGCACATCGCCAACCGCGATTCAATATTCTCCGGCTCGCGCATCACCACGGGCAGATGATGCAGGATCAGTTTCACGCCTTCCAAAGAACGGTAGGCATCCTCCACATCGACCGCCACATCGCTCACCGTCCCTTCCACCACATGGCTGAGGGCGTCCATTCCGCAGGCGGCAGTCACCATCTTTGGTGCGTGGATGGTCAGTTCGCTGTCGAGGATCACGTGCGTCACATCCAGTCCGATGATGACGGTGGATCCTTTCGAGCCGCGAGTGCGGGTCACCACCGCGCCCACGGTGATTTCCGCGCCCGTACCAGCGGTGGAGGGAACAGTAATCATCGGCAGGGTCTTGCCCGGCACCATCAGGAATTTGACGAGCAGGGCTCTGGTGCTGAGATGCGGCAGACGTGCGCCCGCCACAATCATCTTGCAGGTGTCCATCACCGAACCGCCGCCCAGTGCGATCACGCACTCGGTGTTGTATTTCATGGCGATTTTGCGCCCTTTTTCGATCAGCGCGGCCGTCGGTTCGGAATCGATGCCGTAGAAAAGCGTGTACCGCACCCTGGCTTCCTTCAGCGACTGAAGGATTTTCTGTTCGTATCCAAGCTCGCGCAAAGTCTTGTCGGTGACCACCAGGACATGCTTGTAGCCATTTTTCTTGCAAATCTCGCCGATCTGCGCCCGTGCGCCGTGGCCTTCCACGACCTGCGGTTCCGGCAGCGGCACATGGTGTATCACCTTGCCCGGCAACTTATGAATCTGTCTCCTAAAAATGTATGTATCCATAATCAACTGTTTATCACCCGTGGTATTTCACAAATAATCCGACACCGAGCACTGCCAACACAATGAACACGATGAACAACACCAACATAATGGTAAAGGCCACGACGGTTTTCAGGATAGTGCGCCACCAGCTGTAGCCACTCATCTGTTTGAGCGGGATTATCGTGAGAAATAATGCATAAGAAGTAAGTTTTGTCAAGCTGAAAAAATCGAACACAATGGAATAGACGGTGTACATATTGGCAATGTATACTAACGAGATAAAGAGTTCTGGGTAGCGCAGATCAGGAATGTTTGGACTGTGTCGGAAAAAGAGGAAGAGGTTCCCGGAAATCAGCATCAAAAGCAACAAGATGTTAATACTGGGATATTTTTGCTCGAAACGTTCTATCTTATCCAATGTGTTATAAATGATGGAATAAATACGAGACTCTGTAGGGTAATTTTTGTCAAAAGAACTATGCACACCTTCTTCATCGACGGTGACACCTTGCTCCTTTGCAGGAGAATTATCTTCAAGGGTACCCGTTACTTTGGATGTTCTTCCATTGTCATGTTCCTGTCTCACCTCCTCGGTGACATTTTCGGAATCGTCGTGGAGGGCGTGTCCTGTGATGTTCAGCCCGTGGGTCACGAGGAGGGAGACCGCCGCGAGCAGGAAATACATTTTGAAAGGGGCGAAATAGGATGCTCTCTTGCCGCGGAGATAGTCAAGGATCAGGTGGCCGGGACGAAAGATGAGGTCAAGGATGGTGCGGAACATGCCGCGCTCGCCCATGCCGTAAGCTTCGGCGAAATTCTCCGCCGCCACCTTCATGGAAAAACGGTCTGTGTTTGCCGCCTGTCCGCAACGGGGACAGTAATTGCCGGTATAATGCTCTTGACAGTTCAGGCATTCGTGTTCCTCAGTGGACATCGGTGCAACCTCGCGGGGGCGCTCCCGCCACGCCCGGAACTGCTGGATTTTCTCTTTAATATTGAATTTCCTTTTCATAATTATGGCGCAAAAATAATGATTATTCGGATATGTTTGAACAATAAAAATAGGGTTGCCATTTTGTGACAACCCTATATTGTTGTAAACCGAACGTGGTCTGTAGGGGCGAATAATTATTCGCCCCTACATTCGTTATCAATTCTCCAGTTCCTCGGCAATCGCCTTGCGGATCAGATCGACAAAACCCTCCAGCGGCATCGTGCCGTCGTTGATGTTGCCGTGGCGACGGACTGAGACGGTGCCGTCCTTCTCCTCGTTCTCACCCACGATGACCATGTAGGGCACCTTGGCGGTCTCGGCGTCGCGGATCTTACGGCCGGTCTTCTCGCTGCGCTCGTCGATGTAGCAGCGGATGTCCTGCTCGTCCAACGCGGCCTGCACCTTGCGGGCGTAGTCCATATATTTCTCACTGATGGGCAGGATGACGACCTGGTCGGAGGTGAGCCACAATGGGAAGTTACCGCCGGTGTGCTCCAACAGCACGGCCACGAAACGCTCCATGGAGCCGAACGGGGCACGGTGGATCATCACAGGACGCTTCTTCTGACCGTCGGCGTCCGTGTATTCCAGACCGAAACGCTCGGGCAGGTTGTAATCCACCTGGACCGTACCCAACTGCCACTCGCGACCGATGGCGTCCTTCACCATAAAGTCGAGCTTCGGACCATAGAACGCGGCCTCGCCCTCCACCTCGATGGTGTTCAAGCCCTTCTCGGCAGCTGCTTCGATGATGGCGCGCTGGGCCTTCTCCCAGTTCTCGTCGCTGCCGATGTACTTCTCCTTGTTGTTCGGGTCGCGCAGGGAAACCTGTGCCTTGTAGTTGTCGAACTTCAGGGTCTTGAAGATGTAGAGGATGATGTCGATGACCTTGCAGAACTCCTCCTTGATTTGGTCGGAAGTGCAGTAGAGGTGCGCATCGTCCTGCGTAAAGCCACGAACCCTGGTCAAACCGTGCAGTTCACCGCTCTGCTCGTAACGATAGACGGTGCCAAACTCCGCGAGACGGAGAGGCAGCTCCTTGTACGAGCGCGGGCGGGCGGCGTAGATCTGGCAGTGGTGCGGGCAGTTCATCGGCTTGAGGAAGAACTCCTCGCCCTCCTGCGGGGTGGTGATGGGACGGAAAGAGTCCGCACCATATTTGGCATAGTGACCGGAAGTCTTGTAGAGGTTCACGTTACCGATATGCGGGGTGATCACCTGCAGGTAACCGTACTTTTTCTGCACCTTGCGGAGGAACTGCTCCAGGCGGTCGCGCAGCGCGGCACCTTTCGGCAACCACAACGGCAGACCTTGTCCCACCAGCGGGGAGAAGGTGAACAACTCCATCTCACGACCCAATTTGCGGTGGTCGCGCTTGGCGGCCTCTTCGAGGAGAGCCAAGTATTCGTCGAGTTCCTTCTTTTTCGGGAAGGTGACGGCATAGATACGGGTCAGCTGTTTGCGCTTCTCGTCGCCGCGCCAGTAAGCACCGGCTGTCTTGAGCAGCTTGATGGCCTTGATGGCAGAGGTATCGTGCAAGTGCGGGCCACGACAGAGGTCTGTGAACGGACCGCTCTCGTAGAACGAAATCTGACCGTCTTCCAGACCGTCGATAAGTTCCAGCTTGTATTCGTCGCCTTTCTTCCGGAAATACTCAATAGCCTCTGCTTTGGGGACTTCGCGGCGCACGAACTGAATCTTCTGGGAAGCCAGCTCCTTCATCTTCTCCTCAATCTTCGGGAAGTCATCGGAGGAGATGGAGTAGTCCATGAAGTCGATATCGTAATAGAAGCCGGTCTCGATATGCGGACCGATACCGAACTTCACGCCCGGATAGAGCGACTCTATGGCCGCCGCCATCAGGTGTGCGGAGCTGTGCCAGAAGGTGTCTTTACCTTCGCGGTCGTTCCAGGTGTAGAGGGTAAGAGATGCGTCCTCATTGATAGGTTTGTCGAGTTCCACCAGTTTATCGTTCACTTTGGCCACCAAGACGTTACGGGCCAAACCTTCACTGATGGCCTGCGCCACCTCATAGGGGGTGCAGCCATTTTCCATTTGTTTGATAGAGCCGTCAGGCAGTGTGATGTTGATCATATCTGTACGTTAAACTTAATTTTCAAAAAACCTGCAAAAGTACATTTTTTTCGGACACGAAAAACGTTTTTGATTATCGGCCTTTCCTTCGTAAAAATGTTCTCCTTTTTATTGAAAAAAAACGTTGTATATCTCCTGGCAAAACAACGGTGGAAAACCACAAAACAATTGTGATTCGTGATACCTTTAGGAACCAACTGACAGCGTAGTTAAGCAACAGTCTTAGACTCACCAATACGTCACCGTTCGCTTCTCCACCTTGTTCTTTATCCCGTATGCCTCGCGATCCGCGACCCGGACGAGCCAGTTGCCTACAGAGTCGAACGTTTGATATGTGTAGGTTGTTACGGTGGTTTTCTTATCGTCCGCATCATAAAAGACGTATTTTGACACGTTTCCGTTCACATCGTAGTAATAGCGGGTGATTCCGAAATAGATATCCCGGCTGAAATCAGGATCGTCACCTGGATCATCACCAATATAATTGCCCGTTGACTTAATGACAACCAGTCTTCCAGTGCTGTCATACATAAATATATCTGTCGGATCAACGTCACAATGCCCCCAATAAGTGACAGTTGATATTCTACCGTTACCATCCCTTGTCAAAAAGTAAGTTGTCTCATACTCTCCATATTCGTTCGCAACACTTACGAATTCCTCCTCATAGCTCTTATTTCCTAGTCCATCCTCCCTCCATTCCTTTTTTATGACACTGTCCCCAACGCTAACCAGTTTTCCCTCTTTGTTGAATTCCAAGTCGAGGCTTTCCATAGGGTTATGAGAGTATGCACGATGGTTGAGGTCCTCGTTTTGTATCACCTTCTTCACGTTCCCCTTCAACCCGAACGTGGCGCGGTCGTTCTGGGCGGAGAGGGTGCAAGCCAGCATAACGGTTGCCACTAATAGAAAATGTTTTTTTATCATGTTTCGGTTTTTTGATTTTTTTGTAAAAACATTGGGGCTTCTCTCTACCTGGCAATTTCGTAATAGTTGTGCGCAAAGTACGACACGGAAGGATAGTTTGACATGGCACTCTCCAGCACCTCCTGTTGCGGGTAGTAATGATCGTTTAAGGAGAACAACATCGAAGACTTCACCGCAACGGGTTTCCCCTTTTCATCGATGATTCTCATCCAGATGCCGTCTTCGCTGACAATGGCTTTCCCGCCGGTGAAAGGGCAGACATACGCATATTGGAAATCGATGACCACTTCCCCTTTTTTGTTGATGAATCCCCAATAGCAGTCTTCGTTTTTCACCGCCGCAAGGCTGGCACCGGCGAAGGGGAGGGCCACATGCCAGGGGGCTTCAATCACCCAGTTCCCGTCTTTGTCTATCCATCCAGCCTTGTCGTCTTTTCTCACCAAAAAGAGGTCTTCGTCTGCCTCCATCTCACTGTATTCAAACGGGATGACGCACTTGCCCGTTTTGTCGATGACACCCCAACGAAATGACGGGTCCTTCACCACGGCCAAACCGTTGTGGAATGGCTTGGTTTCATAGAATTGTTCGGGGATGACCATGTTGCCTTTTGTGTCAATGAAACCCCAGAGTTTGTCTTTTTCCACAGCGGCGAGCCCGTCCGAGAACCAAGCCACCTCCTTGTAGATTGGTTCGATGGCCACGTTGCCTTTCGTGTCGAGGAAGCCCCACCGGGGGTTGAAAAGATCTCCCGAAAGCCAAGCCGCTGCCAAACCTTCCGAGAAGCAACGGACATGTTTCGCGTCCTTGGCCTCGAACAGCACATTTCCTTTGGTATCGATGGCTTTTGGACAGCCGCCTTCCTCCACCACCCAGGCCAACCCGTCGTTGAACTGTGTGGCGTCCTTATATTGGGGTTTGAGGAGAAAGTCCCCATTTTCCTTGATGTATCCCAAGCAGATTTTCCCATCTTCCTGTGCATCCTCCACCAGCGCGATGCCGTCGCGGAACACATGGCCGTAAACGAATTTCGGTTCAACGACTATCTTTCCGTCAAGCCTGACATACCCGGTTTTTCCGGCAGCATCCCCGAACGGGAACAAGCCGACCTTCCCCGCCTTTTCCGACGAGGAACCGCAGCGGACGAACAGGATGGCAAAAACGGCTGCAAAAATGATCGTTGTTAATTTGTGGCTTTTCATAAAGCTTTTTTTCTGGTGATGAATAATCCCCGCGTATCTCGCGTATCCACACGGGACGCTTCCATCATGATTCGCGAGACACGCGGAGACTGGTTGATTTAATGAATTTAGTCCTTCACGCAGCGGACGGAGTTGGCGGAAGTTTTGTTAGAATTATTATTCGTACTACTTAAAGATACAGTGGAATTATTATTTGAGAGACCTAATACATAAACGTAGTTTGTATAAGAAGCAGATGATTGATCGTATTCCAAACTTGTTGTCCAAAATCCTGCATATCCCATAAAGGAATTATTGCCATACTGATACCTGTATCCGGCTCCTCTGGCAGAAAAGCCAGATGTATTATTGGCAAGTAAATTCCAACCAACATTACATTCGGAACCGTATGTCATAATATTCCATCCAAGCGTATCAGCCATAGCTTTTGCTATATTAGCTGTATTTAAGTTGCAAGTATATTCTTCGTTGTTGCTCAAATAATTCGTCAATGTGGTAAATTCTGCATTTGAAGGTACATGCCAACCAACAGGACATATCCCTTGTACACAACTTGGGGTTGATGAACTTTGGTTTTCGCCATTCATAACAGCATACCAATTATATAAAACACCGTACATTTGCATGTTTGCAGAAGAACCGTTTGGATAAAAACGATATATCGTGGTATCTGAATAAGTACTTGAACTCCCCAACGGTATATTCGTTCCATCCGAGTAATGCGTGGTCTTCAGGTTCTCCTTCATCCAGCACTGGGTGCCGATCTGCACGGTGTTGTAGGTGTTGCCGTCGTAGTCGGTGACGGTGGGGGTGCCGGGGCAGGAGACGCCAGGCGTGAAGGAGAGGGTCTCGCCGTAGGCCGTGCCCGCGCTGTTGGTGGCGTAGGCCCGCACGTAGTAGGTGGTGTTCACTGTGAGGCCGGCGACGTTGCTGGTGAACTCGCCCAGACCGCTGCCGTCGGAGGAGTGCTGTCCCGTGACGGACGGGTTGGCGGAGGTGCTCCAGCAAACGCCGCGCTCGGTCACCGGCGCACCGCCGTCAGCGGTCACCATGCCACCGCAGTTGGCGTGGTTCTGGATGATGTTGGTCACCGGCGAAGTAATCACCGTGGGCAGCTCGGCCACGGCAGTCACGTCGTTGGTGGTGAAGGTGACCTGCTGTCCGTAGGCCGTGCCGAGGCTGTTGGTGGCGTAAGCGCGGGCGTAGTAGGTGGTGTTCGGGGTGAGACCGCTCATCAGTCCGGTGAAGCTGCCCACACCGGCGCCTTCGTTCGTGTGTGTGCCGGAGATTGTCGGCTGCGGGTTAATACCCCAGCAGATGCCGCGTTCTGTCACGGGGTCGTTGCTCATGCTGGTCACGATGCCGCCGCAGTAGGCCGAGGTCTGGGTGATGTAGCTGACCACCGTGGTGGTCACCATCGGGGTGCTCTCAATGTATGGGTTGGTGAGTGCCCCCACCGTGGCCTGTAGCAGGGTGATGGTGTCGCGCAGTGCGGCGAGCGTGTCCTGCAGGTCGCACAGCGAGACGCTCTCGCAGCCTACCGCCGTCACGAATCCCGCATCGTTGGTAAGCTGGCTGAGGCTGGTGGGCACTGCAGGTGCGTTGGTCAGGTCGTTGTAGTCGCCGCTGAAGCCGTTGCCTGCCGCCTTCGCGTATAGCGCGTATGGCACGCTCAACAGCTGCTGCGTGGAGGTCACGCTGTAGTTGCTGCCGCCGTTCGGGTCGGTCTCGGTTTTCAGGAAGTAGGGGCCGTTCGCCCAGTCGATGTTGGCGAAAGCGCCCTGCTGCGCGTTGCCGCCGCCGATCTCCACGGTCATCAGGCCGTTGGTGTTCGTGGAGGCCGTCAGGGTCTCCACATACACGGCGCTACCGCTGGCACTCCCTTGCAGGACGCTTACGCGCACGCCCACTTGTGTGTTGGTTACCAGCGCATTGCCGGCGTTTCTCACCACCGCCTGGTAGGTGAGCTTTTCGGGTGCCTGGGCCATCACAGTCGCGACGGCCAGCACCATGATTGTCATTGTGATGATTTTTTTCATTGTTTTGATATTTAGTGATTACTATTGTTTCTTCCAACCCCACACTGCGCTGCGCTTGTGTGGGGTTAATTGCACTGCGTGCGTTTAGCCTCTCCGAGGCTATGGGTTCGTATTACTTACGGATGATCTTGAAGGTTTTAAGGATGCGATTCTCGTCGCGCACTTCAAAATAGTAGGTGCCGGTGGCGTACTGGCCGATCTGGAAGGGGGTGAGGTCGTCGGTGACGGGGATGTTCTGCAGGCGTTTGCCGTTGCCGTCGTAGAGGGTGGCACGGAGGCCGCCGGCGGGAATCTCGAAGCCGTTGAGCCACAGCTGCGCGAGGTTCTCAGTGGGATTCGGATAAACGGCGGCGTTGAGCGCAATCTGCGGGTAGTCGTCAACCCCCACGGTCAAGATTTCGTAGGGTTGCTGCACGCCTTCCGCCACGGAGACGGAGCCGTTGCTGTTCGTGGCGGTCTGCACCGCGATCTGCCCGACGGTGTAGCTCACGCTGCCGCCGCCACTTTGGGTGTCGCCGCCCACCGGCACGATGGCCGACTGGGCGGATACCATCCCTGCAAGAAAGAGCAGGGGAAGGATTAGAAGGATTGTTAGTTTATTCATAATGCTTAATAATACTTGATATTTGTAAATATTAGTCTTTCACGCAACGGACGGAGCAGCCCACACCGGTCACCCACGGACGCATATCCACGGTGCTTTTGTCGTTGCCCCATGACACCGAATACGGGCCCAGCTCTTTCCCATACTGTCCGCAAGTGGAGCTCCAGAAGTAGGTGCTGACCGTCATGGATTCATAATCACCACCGTAATAGCCTGCGGGCAACGCGGAGAAACCGGTGCCATTGTTGGCGGAAAGGTTTTTACAGACAAAGCAACTCGGATAGAAACCTAATCCTTCATCCCATTTCTCTTGCGCAGACAAAGCCTTGGCAATACTGTTCTTGCTTTTCCCGTTCACCCATTCGGGTCGGCTCTTCACATAGTCGAACAATGTCTGCCAGTCTGTCTTGCTCGGAATGTGCCAACCGGAAGGGCAAATGCCTTGCACTCGGTCGGAAGACTCACGAGTCATGGCAATGTCACGCACGGTTGCCGACCAGTTGTACAGGTATCCGTATATGGGCACGTTCACACTATCCCAGCCGGGTGACATCATGCTGTCAGGATTCACCAAAGAACCATCCGAATAGCGGGTGGTCCGCATGTTCTCTTTCAGCCAGCACTGCTTGCCGATCTTCACCGTATGGTACTCGTTGCCATCCACATCGCTGACGGTGAACTGTCCGCAAGCAGGTTTGGTGCGGAAAGCCTGATCATTACCATATAGTATCTCCTCGTTGTCAAGGATGACGTATGCCCGGATGTGAAAGTCCGTATTGGGTTCCAGCCCGACAAGAACCGATTTCCAGGAGTCGTTCTGCACATCCCAAGAGGCGGTCACAACACGATAGTTTTCCACGGTGGGGTTCGGACGGTAGCTGCAACACACTCCTTTTTCACGAACCTTCACACCACCGCGGTCATACAAGTCATAGCCGCCCGTCATGACGGATGTGTCGGAAATGTTGTAGGCTGCCGTGGTGTAAAGGGCGGGGCGTGTCCGGAAAGACTGGGCCGGGTCGCCGTAGTCCACGCCGTTGGCATGGCTGACATACGCCCGAACATAATAAACCGTATTGGGTTGGAGGTTGGTCAAGGTGGAGGTGAACTCACCGAAACCGTCTCCGTCAAGGGTATGTTTCGAGGAAATGGTGGGTAACTTTGTCGTGTCATAGCAGATTCCTTTCGCCTCTATCGTCTTGCCATCATATTTTTCGGCACGGATGACACCGCCGCAAATGGCGGATGTGGCGGCCACTTCCGTCGGCTTTAATGTCTCCACGGCGGGGATTTCCGCATCGGTCGTGAACCAAGTCTGTTGACCGTAGGAGACACCTGCCTCATTGACAGCGTATGCCCGCACATAGTACGTCGTGCTGGGGCGTAAACGGTCTATGGTCATATTGAAAGATTTCTGACCGGCATTAGAGGCAACAACATGGCTGGCATTATCCAAAGCAGGGCTCGCATTTGTGTCAAAGCAGAACCCGCATTCGCCTGGTTTGCCGCCACCGTCATCCAGCAGCGTCCCCTGCACCTGGGCAGAATTCTCCGTAATGTTGATGACGGCCCCAGTCTCCACAGTGGCTTTTTCTATCTTCACGACATTTGTCGAATCCACTACTGGATTCTCCGATTCGTCTTTCGTCTCCTTCTTGGAAACGGTGCTGTCGGACAGGGTGCTTTCAACATCAGTTCCCGTTTTCGTTTCGCCTCCCTGGACATTTTGTGACTGGACGTTTCCGCCATGTTCAGCCATTGGATTATGATGTGCATTATAATGGTCATCCCATTGTTGCCGACCTCTACGTGTGGGGGTATATAGCCCAATCCCCAGCTTGAGTCCGAAGGAGAAACGATCGCCAAACTTGTAATCCTTGCCCTTATGACTGTTGATGTCATACGCACCGACGAGCTCCGTGGTAAGGAGAGCACCCACATTACTCCTCTTGTTTAAGTCAAACATAAAACCCGTTGCAAATACCGGCCCCTTTTCCTCTTCATCCTGAAAATGGAAAAGGTTGTCGGGGTGGTAGTATGTGCCATAATTGAACGTCCTGTAGAAAAAGCCGGCACCGAGCTGCCATGTGACGGTTTTCCAATGGCGGAAAGACATACCTAACATACCTTCGACATACGATTTAGACTTCAACTTCGGATTGTAATTTCCCGTATATGTGGATTTCATGCCCTTGAAGTGGAAATTGGACATCAAACTGACATACCAGCCCACTTTTCTCATGGTGCCGAGTTTCAATCCGAAAGCAGAATTCTGAAAATGGAATCCTTGTTCAGCAGGGACATTAAATAGCAATTCGGCATTGGCGGTAAGGTAGAACGACTGCACCACAGGCGGTTTGACCTCATCCTGCGCCATTGTTTTCCCGAAGGCAAACAACATCAGAAAAATCAGGAGAAACCCGCTATAAACAGCGGGTTTCTTCCTGACAAGACCTATTTCATTCGATGTTTGCATTTCGCTATGGTTTTAGAAGAACAAGAATTTCTTTTTGGGTGCGGTTTTAGCTTCCGACTTCTTTCCCAGCTTGGCTGGCAACGGCGTGATTTCGGGATTATAGCCCTTTCCTGACTTTCCCACATTGTAAATGGTGTTGTTAATCATCAGCCAGTCTGCGCCATATTCCAAGCCATCCTCGGTCTGGATGTCCATAAGTTTGTTTTCTTTGTTGAAGAACAGATACAATGTCTTGGGTTCGCCATAATACACCAGATTACCTGTCCATTCATTGCCTTTCCGGTCATAGTCTGACGGATTGGTCTCGCGGAAATAGGTGCGATACTTATAAACGTAAATGGAGTAGCCGTCTTTTTGGCGACTCACAATATCATACGGAAGACCATTAGGAAGTCCACCGAAAGCCTGCACCACCTCGTCGTATGTGCTGCCCAACTCCAGCGAGAGCACTTTGTCAAGCGGCACATAGCGTGGCATAGGGGTTGTGGTTTTACATCCTGTGAACGTCATGGCTACCATTGCCATGACAAAAGCTGTCAACAATAAATTTTTCTTCATAATTTTAAGTTTTTGTTTATGTAATTGAACCATATTAATCTGATTATCTGGTTGTTTTCTTTCAAAAATTGTTGCGTATCGTCTTGTTGTCCGGATCCTCAGACGGTTTCGGCGTAACGGCAGGTTCTTCCGGTTTTGTCCTTTCGGATCGTTTGTTCGTTTGTGTTTTGTTTACTTTTTTATCAGTATTTGTCGTTGACGGTGCCGTTTCTTCTATCTCGGACTCGTCAGGCATGGGCTTGAAATTCATATCCGCCGGGATGGGATCCGCCCTTTTCGACACCGGCTTTGACTCCGTTTTGACACGGGAGTCCGTAGCATCTTGGGCACTGTCACCATTCATGAGACCCGTTTGGGCAGTTGGGACAGGCTGGTCATCACCCTTGTCTCCCGAAAAGGTTTTAAACAAGAGAAATCCCACACCGCACACGGCAGCCGCTATGAGAATTGCAAGCAAGTAGGTAAGAGGCCTGTTTTTCTTTCCCTCCTGTTCAGCCGGTTGATTGTCCGCCATTTTTTGGGATTGTTTGCTGACTTTTAACCCCGCCAAACGCTCAATGTCCTTGGCGAAGGGCCGTTCCCAAGGGTGGAAGTCTAAACATTGGGTGATGAGGGCGCGAAGATCCTGCGAACATTGTTCTGGCAACTCCGGTATAGGGGTGTCCTCATGCTGGTCAAGGCCGCCGTTTTTGAACGGCAGATGACCCGTCAGCAATTCGAAAGCAGAAGCACCGAGTGCCCAGATGTCGCCGGCCATCAGCGGAGCGGAATCCTCCATGAACTTCTCCGGAGGCATGTAGGGCTTGGTGCCTTTCACGACCTCCTCTTCCACGTCTCCAGCCAGAGCATTTTTCATGTTGAAGCTGATACCAAAGTCCGTGATGATGTATTTCCCATTGTCCATCAGGATGTTGTCGGGTTTTATATCCTGATGAATGATGGGCGGATGCTGGTCATGCAGGTGTGCCAAACCAGAAGCCACGTCATGGAGAAACTCCCAGCAGTTCTGTTCGTTGCATTTTCCGATGAGGTGCTCCGCCGACCCGCCTTCGTAATAGGGCATCACTAAATAAGGACAACCTTCTGCCACACCCAAATAGGTGCATTTGAGCAAGTTGGAGTGGTTCAGGTTGTAGATGACGGTGAACTCATTGCGGAACAGTTCGATGCCGCGTTCGTCCAACTGAGCCGACGGGAGGAAAATCTTCAGTGCGAGCTTGATTTTGGCGAATGTGTCTTCCACGTACCACACCTCCGAGTAGCCGCCTTCACCCAATTTACGCAACAACTTGTATCGCTTGTCAAATAATGCATTCTCCTTTAATGTCATATCATTTCTGTGTTTTTTTTTGAAGACCGTAAATATTATTGTCACATTCTTCTTTCCGTTCTGCCTTTTTCAGTTCCTTTTCACCCGATTCCCCTTGAGTGTTCGACATTGTTCCCTTTGCGGCCCCACTTTGCTTTGAAACTTTAACATAGATTTCGGGAGCAACCGTATCCACTTCAACGGAATCGGGAGTCACGTTCCCCACTGTATCCACCGTTTCCTCTGTTTGGAGAGGTGTCACGGTATCTTTTTCCGGGTGGATTTTCTTCATCACGAAAAACAGACCGACAAGCACAACAAGCAGCACAGCCGCCAAAATCACCCACTTTGCCGTTTGCGTTGATTTCTCTGTCATTTGCGTACTGGAGAGAGACTGTTTCGGATCGAAGCCACGCACAGGTTCCGGTTCGCGACCACAATAGCTGACGTGGCAGAGGATGGATGTCTCAT
>R25__coassemble_1171_pt1 | contig 13629 bp, 16 predicted proteins | sample R25__metabat2_low_PE_038 | metagenome-assembled genome bin R25
ACATGTTGGGGATCATCAGCAAGAGACCTTGTGATGCGGTGTAGGTGGTGGTCAGAGCACCAGCCTGGAGGGAACCGTGGACGGCGCCGGCGGCACCAGCCTCAGACTGCATCTCCACGACCTTCACGGTCTCACCGAAAATGTTTTTTCTGCCGCCAGCAGCCCACTCGTCGATGTACTCAGCCATCGGGGAAGAGGGCGTGATAGGATAGATAGCGGCGACTTCGCTGAACATGTAGGCAACATGGGCCGCAGCCTGGTTACCGTCACAAGTCATAAATTTTTTTTCTGCCATAACTAGATTATAAATTCTTAATTGGTTGATTATTAACAGTTTTTGCTTTTCAATAAAAACCGCGCAAAGGTACAAAAATATTCGGATATAAACAGACGATTGTTGTTTTTTTGTCTTTATTATTTGGGCGAGCCGGCGCGTAGGAGGCGACGCTTCCCAGCGTCGCAACATTTCCCGCGTGGAAAGCACGAAATCTCAATAACCCCACATCAGCGTAACGAAGTGGAGCGCAGTGTGGGGTTGGACGTGCGCACACGGAGGTCAGCGTGCTGAAGGCACGCAACTATCGTCTGAATATCACTGGTACTTCGTAATAACAACGGACAGGAATTCCTCCAACAATGCCGGGATGCCATTTCGGCATGGACATGATCACGCGGACAGCCTCCTCGTCGCATTTGGGATGCAGCGAGGTTTTCACTACCGGATTGCGGACACTCCCGTCCTTCTCCACAACAAATCTCACCAAAACGGTCCCCACGGTATCCAAAAACGCGTCGTTCGGGTAGTGGGTTTCACGGAGCAGGAAGGCATTCAAGGAATCGATGCCACCGGAAAATGTCGGGAAATGTTCGGGAAAACGATAGATTGTGTCGCCATCGGTGATATCAGCGAAGAGCGTAAAATCCGGATCATCCGGGCTTGGCAAATCAAACTCGAGATCGGGCTCATAGTAATCCTCCCCTGTCACAATCGTGTCATTCCCTTGGATTTGGATCATTCGGGAATAATTTGCCCCGCACTCAAGAATGTTCAAGACGACTTCTTCCTGGCCTTTGTACGAATTCCACTTTTTCACAAACTTCTTCAACGATTTAGTCCAATCTTTTTGAAAAAAAGTGGGACCTATTGGCAGCGTATTTCCCCAATCTCGTCTATAGATAACCTGTGCATATTCGGGTATGAAACTGGAATACCAATCAAACAGTTCCATTGTGTATTTTTTCCCATTTGGAAAAGAGAATATCAAATAAGTATTATGTAAGAAACCATATCGGGTATCTTGGTCATCATAGTCATGAATACATTTCATATTTCGAAATGTAATGGAATCCACCGTCAACACAATATCCCCATATTGAAATTGGCAAATCGTATCAAACATGATACAATTGATGCACTTGTTTTTGACGAGTATGGCGGAAGGCATCTTCTGCGATTTTTGCGCGGACACAACAAGAACCATCGCGCAAAAGACAACGGTCAATGTCACCGACAGCAATATATTTCGATTGTGTATCATCATGGCGCGAAAATACACTTTTTTCGTCGATACCTCGCTATGTTTTTGCAAAGGTAGGGCTAACGCATCGGGTAATTGCGTGTCTCCGGCACGCGGGGCGCCAGGACTGGTTGTTGCATTTTTTGCAATAACCATATCCTGGCGCAATTCTCCACACTCAAAAATGTTCTTAAAATGACGGGAGATAGTCGATTTATTGCGCTGGAAAAGCTCAGCCATCTGATCTAGTGTCAACCATACAGTATCATTAGCCAACAAGCGACAACCTGAAACAGTCGCAAATTATTAACCCGTCAACTCGGATCAGTCGCAAAATGGAACACAAGCGTAAGTTCATTCCCAAATACATTCAGTTTTCCTGTCCATGCGCCTTTTATCCCACTGCCTTGCGCTCTGGTGGCGACAGATGCGAGACAAATCAATGAAACTAAAATCAGTTTCTCCATAATGCTTCTTTGTTTATTCGAAGTTCTTGAGTTCTTCAAGATTCTGCTCTATTTCCACCATCGTATTCTTATGTTTCTTCCATCCGAAGTAGGCACATGATGCTCCTGCGAGTACACCGAGACTGACAAAGAACAGTCCGAGTGGCGAAGCAGTATGTTCACAGTAAAGCGTGGCACAGATGCCAAAGACGGCCAGAGGTACGCCAATCACAGACTCATAGAAATAACAACGCTTGTAGTTGACCAGATTGCTGAGTTGCTCGGCAGGTGTCTTCATGACATTGAAGCGAGAAAGCACAGCCAGTCGGCAAATTACCATCACTATGCCAAGAAGACAGACTGCCTCTAAGATGTAGAACGATGTGTCGTGGAAGATTTCCTTGTTATGAAGCAGCGGTACGATGACGGTTGCGATAAATAATGTGCAGAAGAAGTTGAACGACCCACTTTTGTAAAGTTTCTCGTAGGTGGTCTTATTTTTGCCTTTGATGATTTCTTCCAAAGCACGCTTGTTATAAACCTCACTCTTCGAGAGTCGCTCGTCGAGCATATTCCACTTTTGTTTCAAATCTTGTAGTTCCATAACTGTTTTTTGATTTTTAATGATTAGACATTTCCCTTAGTTTCGCCTTGACGCGGTTGATGCGCACTCCCACGTTCGAGACGGAGATACTGAGGATTTCTGCTATTTCCTCATAGCTCTTATCGTCAAGCCACAGCAGAATCAGCGCGCGTTCCAATTCGCCGAGCTTGCTTATGAGCCGATAGAGTTCTTGCAATTGTTCCCTTTCCGATTCCTCGGGGAAGAGGTCGGCCATCGACATCGTGAGGCTCACGGTCTCTGGTTGTCTGGTGTTGTGACGCAGGCGTGAGATGCAGGTGTTCATGCTGATGCGATACACCCATGTCGATGGTTTGCTCTCGCTTCGGAATCGCGGAAAAGCCGTCCAGAGGTTCAGCACCACCTCTTGATAGAGGTCGCTGATGGTCTCGTCGTCAGTGGCATACATGAAGCAGACTTTATATATCACCTGCTTGTTGCTGTCCACCAAGCTAAGAAACCTTTGTTCTAATTCGCTTTTGTTCATTTTGAATTTATCGTTATCGTTTGACTTCGTCGAACTCCTCCTCGCTCGGCATAGCTCAAACAAGTTTGGCTCTGCTCTCGCTCGTTCGTCGTTTGAACTCTTTACCCCATTAGTCGCACGACAATCAGAAAACTTACACAAGAGGAACGTTTTTTTTGAAAAAAAATTGGGCATCAGCCGCTCTTTTGACAGGCCAATGCACCACACACACGCTGCTGCCGCGCATCGTCTGCACTTGCGTAGGAGCCGACGCTTCCAAGCGTCGCACCATCCCCTCGTGTCGGAGGCACGCAACAATTTGTATTTTCGCCGCATAAAATTTTTCACCACAGTGTGATTTTTGTCGCTCCATCGCGATTAATCAATAAAAACAGGTAGCAGAATGACGACCGAGGAACAATTTCTGGAACTGGTGCAGGAGAACCGGCAAAAGTTGTGCGGGGTATGCCGCTACTATGCCGCGATGTGCACTGCTGTATGCGAGGAAGACCTATTCCAAGAGATTGTGCTGAATCTGTGGAAAAGCTACCCACGCTATGTGAAGCGGCCGGCGTGCCAGCCCTCCACCTGGCTCTACCGCGTGGCTTTGAACGTGGCCATCTCGCAGGTAAGGAAGTCTGGAACTCGCAAATTCCAGTCGATTTCGGAGGTGGAGGAACGCATCACGGACAATTCGGTTGAAGAGAACCTATCTGCCCGAATTTACGAACTCATCTCCCAACTCAATCAGGAGGACCAAGCCCTAATTTTTCTCTATTTAGATGAAAAGTCCCATACTGAAATGGCGGAGATCTTAGGTATCAGCGTCACGAACGTGGGAACAAAAATACAACGTATCAAACAGAAACTCAAAAAGTTAAATAATGAATAAGGAACTCAACATATTAAAACGGACAGTCTGGAATGCAGAATCGTCGCCACTGTCCCCGGCTAAGCTACAGGTTGGACGCGGGCCCCGCCTTTCCCAACATCAGAACGGTATTTCAGGATGTGCCAGCCTCTTGGCCGGAGTCCTGTTGTTGGCTGTGCTGGTGTTGGAGGCAAAAGAGGCAATCATCACGGGAAGCAATCTCACAGTTTGGATAGCTACACTCATCATTTCACTCTATTGCCTGACGAAAGGTGTTTTCACGCTGTTTTTTTATCGCAAAGAACGTCGTTTTGAGGCTTCCGTCCACCAATACGCGATCTTGTCAGTTCATAACCAGTTGTTCTTTTTGTACGAGCGCATGCTTTGGCTATGGTTGTTGTTGCCGATTTTGATAGGAACAGCGCCTACTGTTATTTACCTGTTGAGCGGCCAAAACATTGGGACGACGGCCTACAGGTTAACATCGGCTATCCTGTATGTCACACTGCTGCTCGTCTGTAGCCGTCCCTTGTTCCGCAAATATCGACGGCTCCGGAAAGAGCTGGAGGAAATACAGGAATAGATGGCAGAAATTACAGATTAATCACCATAAAATATCAAAAAATGAGAAAAACAGAAGCTTACATTTACATCATCATCGGTCTTGTCGGTGCCGCACTTTGTTTCGTGCTGCATAACGAATGGGCTTTCCTTCCCGCCGTTCTCCTCGGACTATTTTCCGTGTTTATGGTCCGTCGTACAAAAGAGAATCAGCCTTCTGAATCAGAGCGGGCAGTCATAAGGAAACGAAACCTCATTTCCTTGCTCGGCTGGGTCGTTTTCGCAATCCTTTGCTACGCTCTTCTCCGTAACCGGCCTGCCGGTGTGGGCGGACTCTGGTTCGCGCTTTCCGCTTACTTGTTCTTGGTGTTGCACGGAATCCTGACGCTTTTACCGGTGAGAGAGTGAGTTGCGTGTCTCCGACACGCTGTCCTCGCGCATTGTCCGCACACCCCACACTGCGGCCTAACGGCCTAATGTGGGGTTATTGAAATATCGTGCCTTTGGCACGCTTTGTGCGATTCGTCACAAACATCATCACCCCGCCTCACATAACGAGACGTTTGGATTGCCCAATCTTCACGCCGACAGGAAAACGATCATCGCATCGGCAAGTTTCTCTGGCTTCATCCTATACCGGTTTTAAATGTTTCTTCTAACCTGTTCCACTCTATAAGTATGGAAACTTCAAAAATGTTACATCACACACAAAATTTTTTTTCAGTTGAAAAAAAAGAAAACCATCAGCCATCGTACAAGCATACACATGAAATACCTTCGGGAAGGGAAACACTATGCTACACTATGAGAAGAGCGGAAGAATGCGGGCGGAACCCTACACGGCCCTCTTCGGAGTCAAGCACCTATGAGTGATCAAGGATGCGTGTAAATAGGAAGCGACCGGCGTGTGTAATCCATGTTGCAAACAAATGCCTTCTCCAGCATATAATAGCTTTTATACACATCTCCAAGCAGACCTGTCAAACTGGCCCTTTCACCAGGCACCCATGCCATCAATTCGTCAATGGACTCTGAATTATGGGTCAACAAATATATTTCTCCACAAGAATAACACTTACTTTTCCTTGGATTCAGCTTCACACCGTTCAAAAAAACAGTTTCTGGCAATGCCGAAAATATCGGCTCTTTCCCAGGAATCTCAAGCACCAAGTACATTGTCGGCACTATGCTGGACATGTAGTACAGCGGTGTTTCTTTCACAAAAAGCCTGGCGGGGAAGACGGCGGCTGCCCGCAAAGCTATACTTTCTCCTGAAGCCAGAGAACCAATACCCAGCATCACATTGAAATCGTGCGAGGCTGGATTATACAAATACATTTTTTTCCATCCGGAACCCATTTCATAAAAGTACATGGCCAACCTGACATTGTCAGCACCGCCATAGACCTCATCGCCAAAATAGAGAACGGCAGCACTCGTATTGGTCAATTCGGCTGTTATATTGACAGATACGTCTGACATAACTGTGCCCGGATACTCACACAAAATACCCGGATCGGTTCTATGATTAGTCCAGCTGTTAAGATTGTTAACGCCGAGTGTGTTAAAGTCCAATGACACCTGCGCTTCGCACTTTACTGAAAAGGAGCAGCAAAGCAGCAATAACAAAGAGAGTAAGCGGATTTTTTTCATATTCAAAATTTTATATGGTTTGTAATTATAAAGAGTACCACAGCAGCGGCAAATATCCAAACAATAACACAGTGCTCACTGACCTACTTCTCAAAATATTCAAACGCATCAACAATATCCAGATACACCCCGTCGAAGTCGGCAGCGAGAATGCGGTTGAGGTAGCTGTCTCCTGAGCCGCAAATGATTTCCTGCCACGCAGGGTCCCAGTAGCGGACCTTGTAGTTGCCCCGCCACTCGGGGTTCTCGCGGGCCAGCCACGCAGGTTTGTCACGCTTCCACTCCGACTGCCAATAGTAACGATAATCCTCCGCCTCGCCAATGGACATATAGCAGATAACCAGCCTCTTACCGCCGTTCGCCTTATGCTTCATCCGTTCCACCTCTTCCACCGTGAATGCCACGTCATCTTCGAAAAACAGATCCAAAATGAGAAGGTCATAGTTGGTGGCGGAAACGGCATCCAGAAATGCTGCCTTACTGGAAAAGCGTTCGCAATTAAGGAGATACAGGAAGTTCTGGGCATCGCTCAGACGGACAATGTCCTGTGCGTTCTCGTGCGTGGGTGCACCGGAGGGAATGACGTCCAACTCGCGGCTAGGGGCGGCGAAGGAGACAAAGCCCTCCGCATCGCAACGGCTTCTGGCGCCGGCCACATACTCCGAACGGGAGCAGTAGTCGGTCACGAGAATGCAATTTCCCGCCTGCTTCGAGCGGCGGAGATACGACAGTAAATAGTCCGTTTCGGCTGCGGGCGTGGGCTCGTCATCGCGCTCGTACCCGTAGAAGAGATACTCCTGCCCGTGCCCGTCGATGGCGGCCAAATAGGGGACGGCGAGCTCCGCATCGGCATCCTCGCCCACGGTCACCAACTCGATGCCGTTTTGCGGAATCACGATGAAATCAGGATGTTGCGCCCGCGCTGTTTCGCTGATACGCACCACAAAATCGCGCATCGCCTTCCGGTAGTCGTCGCAGGGAACCACCTCCGTCCGATTGCAGGCGGTGGTGAGCAGGACTGCTAAAAGGAGCAGTCCGCATGTCCTATTATTTCGAGTCTTCATTAACATGCAGCAAAGGTACATTTTTTTTGCTATTGGCTATTAGCTTTTTGCTATTGGCTATTTGCTTTTGGCCAACAGCTAAAATTCAAAAGCCAAAGTTTATCCCAAAGCATATCTCCCTATTTTACATTCAGCTTTCAGCATTCATAATTCATAATTCTTCATTATTTCGTATTTTTGTCGCTACGCTCCAGTAAGCGCAAATGTATTATAATTTATTGTAAATCAGAAAAATAAAACCATATTATCATGAAAAGAACACACGTCTTCATACTTCTTGTTATGTTTTTTGCCGGCATTATGTTTCATGCCAACGGTCAAGCTCCCTACAAACACGGCATTGGCGTGACCGTAGGTACCACGCAAGCCGTTTCGTATAAGACCTTCATCGGTGACCACTTCACTATCCAGCTTGATGCGGGTACCAAATATTGTTATGTCTATGGTTCCCATCTTTGGTCGGCGGAGCTCGCCCCGAATTTCATGTACGAGGGACGGCTCTCCGGTGACTTGTTCGGACTCGTGGGTGTGGGCGGAAGCATCGGCTACACTTGGAACAATCTTTTCAGCTATTTCAACGAATATGGGCAGCAATGGAGCCGCCACAACGCCAAAGGCGGCGCGAATGCCATTTTCGGTTTGGAATACCTCATCGACACTTACCTCGCCTTCCAGTTCGATTTTCGCCCAGGTTACCGCTGCGTCTTCAACCGGTATTTTGCCGATCACAAATTTGACTGGGGTTTGAATTTCGGAGTGCGTTACACATTCTGAAAAATTGTATTTTTGCTGTTTTAAAATTAAAACCTATGGATATGAAAAAGACAATTCTGTTATTGGCAGTTTTGCTATGCGCGAGCACGATGATTCTCAGCGCACAGGACGTGAACAAATCAAAAAAGCCACGGATGTCCTCGACGTATATCAAAGACCCGTGCAACGGAGGACGTACCAACTTCGGAGTCACTTTTGGACAATCTTTTGACTGGATGTACAACCATACAGAAGGATATGAGAAAAACGGTATAGTGATAGGACTTCGCTATGGACTGAATTTGAATATCAACCTTACCCAAAAGAAAAGTTTTTATTTTTCAACTGGCTTTTTCGTTGAACACAGAGGTGGGAAGATGGAATTTTTAGACAATATCCCATTCGGTTCGTTTGTAATTGCTGACAGTACTCACACGCAGCGGACATATCGAGCTACCTATCTCACTATTCCTACGATGATTACGTTAAAGACAGGTTCCATCAATAATTTCTTTATCTGCGGTAATGCCGGATTATTGCACAGTTTCAATGTAAAGGCCTCCAACATCGATAGCTATATGATCGGAAATGAGGTGTGGTCACGCCAAAGAGTGCCTTCCGAGGAGGCGGCTTTGTTGCGGGAGTCTTTTATCGCGGGTCTCGGATTTGAGTATTCCATTACCCGCAATATGCGCGCGGGCTTGATGGTCAACTATATACAAGGTATTACCAATTATTTCAAGGGTAAAGGAAAAGCACAGAACAGTCTCAGCAAGGTGGATCAACGCGCCAATCTCGGCTGTGTGGAGATTGCCGTGAATATCAATTTCTTCTAATCGGCATGAAGTTCATTTGTATCGGACGGAATTATGCGGCACATGCGGCGGAGTTACATAATGCGGTTCCGTCTCAACCGGTATTCTTCTTGAAACCGGAATCGGCCATTACCCGCTGCAATCGCCCTTTCTTCTTACCTGATTTTTCAGACGAGGTGCATTATGAAACTGAGATTATCGTGAAGATCAATCGGTTGGGGAAGTGTATTTCCGAAAAGTTTGCACATAAATATTATGATGAAATCGGTCTCGGGGTGGATTTCACGGCCCGCGACATCCAGCGCAAGTGCATGGCCGAAGGAGAACCGTGGGAAATCGCCAAGGCCTTCGACGGCTCCGCAGTTGTGGGGAAGTTTGTCCCCAAAACCCGGTTTGCGGATGTGCAGGATTTGCATTTTCATTTGCTGCTGAATGGGGAAAAGGTGCAGTCCGGACACACCCGTGATATGCTCTTCTCTATCGACACGCTCATTTCGTATGTTTCCCGCTTTATGACACTGAAGATGGGTGACATTTTGTTTACGGGAACCCCCGTGGGGGTAGGCCCGGTGCATATCAACGACCATCTTCAGGGATACCTCGAGGATGAATGTCTTTTTGATTTTAAAGTGAAGTAATCGGAACTTAGACTTAAACTTAAACCATTAATATTTAAATTATGAACGTAAAAGTCAGACTCGTTCTCATGAATTTCCTCCAGTTTGCTGTCTGGGGAGCGTATTTGACATGTATGGGCACCTATCTGCATATTCATGGATTGGGCCGTCAGATTGGGATTTTTTATTCGATACAGGGTATCGTATCCATTTTCATGCCCGCCATCATCGGTATCATCGCCGATCGGTGGATTCAGGCTCAGAAGATGCTGGGTATTAGTCATTTGATATCCGCTGCCGCCATGATATGCGCAGGCCTTTACGGTCTGAATGCGGGCGATGCGGTGCAGTTCGGCCCGCTGTTTGCCTTATATACTATCGGTGTGGCGTTTTACATGCCCACTATAGCGCTTTCCAACTCGGTGGCCTATTATGCGCTGGAATCCGCCGGCCTTGACCGTGTGAAACATTTCCCGCCTATCCGCGTCTTTGGCACCATCGGCTTTATTGTGGCCATGTGGTGTGTCGATCTGCTGGGCTTCCAACCGACAGCTTCCCAGTTTGTGATGAGCGGCTGCATTGGTTTGGTGTTGGGATTGTATGCCTTCACCCTGCCGAAATGCAACAGCAACAATGACGGTAAAGTCACCTCTGTGGTGGATATGTTTGGGTTGCGGGCGTTCACGCTCTTCAAACAGAAGAAAATGGCGGTTTTCTTTATTTTCTCCATGTTGCTGGGAGTTTCGTTGCAGATTACCAACGGATTCGCCAACCCGTTCCTGCATAGTTTTGGTCATATTGCCGAATATGCTGACACTTTCGGCGTGAAACACGCCAACATGCTGATTTCCTTGTCGCAAATCTCCGAAACGTTGTGTATCTTGCTGATTCCCTTCTGTTTGAAGAAGTTCGGAATTAAAAAAGTGATGCTGATCGCCATGTTCGCTTGGGTGCTGCGCTTCGGATTCTTCGGCTTGGGTAACCCCGGCCCTGGCGTATGGCTGTTCATCCTTTCCTGCATTGTCTATGGTGTTGCTTTCGACTTCTTCAATATCAGTGGTTCTCTGTTTGTGGACCAGCAGACCGATGCTTCCATTCGCTCTTCCGCTCAAGGTTTGTTCATGCTGATGACCAACGGCATAGGTGCCACGCTGGGTACATTCGGTGCGCAGGCGATACTTAACCGTTTGGTGTTCAATCCGCTGAGACAAGGTGCTGAACCGACCGCTATTATGCAAGGCTGGTCCAATGCATGGTTTGTTTTCGCCGCATACGCATTAGTGGTAGCGGTGACGTTCATTTTCGCGTTCAAGGAAGAGAAAAATAATTAGCTTTTGGCTTTTGGCTTTATTTTAGCATTGTTATTTTATAGAAATAAGGTATTATGTTAGCTAATAGCCAATGGCTAATAGCTAAAAGCCAAGAACTATTTCACCCGCAATTTTTGGCCTTCGACAATTCTGTCAGCGTTCTTCAAATCGTTGAGTTTAAGGATTTTATCAACGGTGGTGTTATATTTCACAGAAATCCGGTAGAGGTTTTCCCCTGCGACGACGGTGTGATAAACCGCTTCAGAATCCTGTTCCTGGGGTTTAGGTTGTGCTTGTGGGACAGATTGTCCGGATATTTCGGGGGATTGTGCGTCCGGATCCAAGCTGCGAGACTGTTCTGAATGGTTCTTCTGGTTTGTCATTTCTGGGGATTGCGCGTCTGGATCCAACCCCGAAACTTTAGGTTGAGGTTTTTCCTCCGGTGTAACGGTCTTTGCCTTTTCAGGTTGGATGGCGGGAGCTTCAGCTTTGGGCTTCGGGGTGGAAGGCTTCCAGTTGCCCACTTCATTCAGGGGGATGATGTTGAAATCGCGGGACATCAATGCCATATTGTTTTGCACAACGTCTTCCTCCTCAAAATCAACAACAATCTCAGGATCAAAATATTCGTTCATAAATCGAGTCTCAAAATGAAGGATACATTCCTTGGTGTTGCCGGTAGTGCCGGTTTGCCCGATTACTTGCCCGGCTTTCACGATTTGGTTGGGTTTCACGCTAACCTTGTCCAAATGGGCATACACGGTCTCCAGTCCGTTATAATGACGCACCACCACGGTTGTTCCATAGTCGCCATAATGGGTGGCCATGCGCACCACGCCGTCGAAGCAGCTCTTGACCAGCGTTTGCGGCTCGGTCTTCAGGTCGATGCCGGGATGGAAGCTGCCGTTCTTTGTTTCGCCATAAACGGTGCGGATTTTTTCGAACTGGCAGGGCATCACAAACGGATTGTTGGCATCCTGCACCAACATCAGCATCAGGCGGTCGTTGGAGAACGGAATCTCCAGCATCTTGCTCCGCAGGTTCGTTGTGTCCCAATACCGTTGGTACAAACTGTATGACGGAATTTCGTAAGATTCTGAGATTGAGGGATATGATGCGAGCTGTCTGGTGATATTATGATGGATGTTAAACGAGTCCACAAGGGGGATGTTTTGCGAGTAGGCAGTGATATCCGGATTTTGCGCCATCAAAGCGGTCGCGAAAAAAGAAAATAGGATAACGGTTAACTTTTTCATTATTCGGTTTTTAATTGTTCGATGATTCGGGAAGAGGAGTAACCCTCCACAAAAGGAATAGTGGTGACGATGCCGCCGTTTTGGCTCACGAAGTCTGCTCCGACAATTTGGTCAAGAGCGTAGTCGCCGCCTTTCACCAACACGTCCGGCTGGACGATTTTGATGAGATTCAGAGGTGTATCTTCCTCAAAGACAGTTATATAATCGACAAAGCTAAGTGCGGCTAACACAAAGGCCCGTTCATTTTCCCCGTTGATGGGTCTTGCCGGCCCTTTCAACCGCCGCACAGAATCGTCACTGTTTAATCCTACTACAAGTATGTCGCCTAACTTCTTGGCTTCCAAAAGATAATGAACATGCCCGAAGTGCAGTACGTCAAAACAACCGTTGGTGAAGACGACTTTCTGTCGGTGCAGTTCGTGTGCCTTTTCAGTGAAAAAGTCACGCCCGACAATTTTTCGTTCAATATTTATATTAGAGTCACTCATTATCTTCCGGATTTAGAGCGGCATCATGTTTCTTATAGAGCGAAGTGACGGCGAGGGAGAAAAATCCAAGCACCAATGAGACAGCTGTTTGCAGAATCCAGCCGATCCATCCGGCAGCAAGTCCCTGCGGATAGGAGATGCCGTACAGCATAACGATTCCGGCGGTGATGAGCGGGTATGCACCCAAACCACCTTGTGAGATGATGAAGGCGATGGTGCCGAAAACGAGCACGGTGAACGCGGCACCGGGACCGACATGCTGCAGATAGGGCAGGGCGTGGAAGAAAAGATAGACACCGGAGAAATAGAACACCCACATGGCAACGGTCCAGAACACAAAATGCCACGGTTTGGGGATATCCTTGATGGAAACAAAGCCATGCCAGATGCCCTTGAAGAAATCAGCAACTTTGACCAATGCGGGTTTCTTCTGCCACCAGTTACGTGTTGCACGGATAATAACAACTAACAGGATAATAACGGCTATAATAATGTAAATCAAATAGTTGCCGATATAGCTAAGCCCTTTTTGCGCGAACCATTCCTGAAGGGTCGTGCCCGTTTCCTGATCCACGACAAGTTGCGACAGCAGGCCGTTGTTCAGCAGCATCGCCACGATGAGCAAAAAGAGCCAGCACACCAAGTCAACGGCGCGTTCGAGGATGACCGTGCCAAGGGATTTCTGGAAGGGAACGTTTTCGTAGCGTTGCAGGAAGGAGCAGCGGAGGACTTCCCCTAGACGGGGCAGGGCGAGGTTGGCCAGGTAGCAAACCATCACGGAGTAGAACATCATGGAGAAGCGAGGTTTGTAGTGAATGGACTTGAGCAGAAGTTTCGCTCTGGCGGCGCGGACAAGGTCCGCCGCTACAATTGCGGCCACCGAGAGCGTGATGTAAAACCATCCGCGCGGGTTGTTGACCAGCGACATCGAAGAGAAGATCATCTGGACATCTTCTTTGCTTAAATCTTTGATTGACAACCAAATAAACAGAATCCCTAATCCTAAAAACAGGATAACCTTGAGGATGTCGGGTAATATTTTCTTCAGTTTTTCCATGTATTCCTGAATCATTCGAAATCAAACGGCAAAGGTATAAAAAATTGGGGAATAATGGAGATGCGGGATGATAATTCTCCAGGGCGACCGCACCAAAATTTCATCTCGACCGTTCCGGCGCGGCGGCAATGGA
>R25__coassemble_1179_pt1 | contig 13579 bp, 12 predicted proteins | sample R25__metabat2_low_PE_038 | metagenome-assembled genome bin R25
GTGATGGAGGGGATGGAGATGTCCCAGCCCACGCCGAGCCAGCCGTTGCCGCCGCCGCTGCTGTAGGTCAGCACGAGGTTAGGCTGCATTCCCTGCCGGCCAGCTGGGATTTCTATCGGGTAGCTTAGATTGGCTGTGCCATTGTTGTTAGCCGTGGGTGGCTGTATCAGTGTCATCCCTTCCAATGGGTCGGCAGCTTTCAACTCCTTGATGCTTGTGGGCGTGTAGGCAGAGGTTTCCGGCATCTCCGGAGTCTTCAGCACCGCGTTGATGAAGTCCAACGGGGAATCCCCTCCGCCCTCGCCCTGCGAGGCGAACGACATCATGTCCTGCACCTGCGAAAGCGCGTCCTGCGGGTTGGCTAAGTCATTCTGTGTATGGGGCAGACCTTTCTCCCACGGTCTGAACCTTGAGCAGACCAACAGTTCCGCCTCGTTCACGGAATCGCGCTGGATGGCCATCCATCTTTGATACTGTCTGTCATAGACGTAGGTCTGTATGTCGTCCTCGGTGAACCCCTGCGGCAACAATGACGGGTCGTAAGGCACGGCGATGGCGAACTCTCCCGGACGGGGATTCACCCGGTAGCCTGCCGTCTGACCGTTCCCGTCGAACCCTCCTGTCACGTTTACCATGCCCGCGTCAAGCGGCGGCAGCTGCATAGGGGTGAGCTCCGTCATCGCACTCGTTGCCAACATGGCTGGCGGTGTGTTCAATGGAGCATCCGCTTCAGGCAATGCCGAAAGACTTCCAACCGTTGCATTCGCCTCTGTCAGAGGAGCAACGACACCGCCCGTATTGTCTTCTTGAAGCACGGGCAGCGTTCCGTCTCCAATACTACTCCAGTTATTCGGAGCGGTGGTGTAACCGTATGTCCTGTAGGAACGGGTTGAATACGGGTTATTCGCTGGTTCGATGGAAAACAGGGCTAGGATGATGGCCATTAACACTGCGATTATGGTGAGCAGATATTGTTTCATGTTATACTTTTTTATTCTTGTTGGTTTATGTCTGATTTTTATGTGATATTTTGTGGTTAGTTGACCACCATTTTGAGAGTTTTGTGTTCAAAGAGCGAAATGATGTCGATAAGGTAGTTCCCTGCGGTAGGCACAGTGTTCACGAACCGATAGTTGTGCTGCCCCTTACCGTTCATGGTGAGCAGGAGTCGCCCGTCGGAATCGTATACCGTGACGGTAACATCCTGCGCTTCGGGATAGGCAATCTCCACGGTGAAGTTCCCGTGGTTGGGATTGGGCAGCAGACGGTACTGCGGAGCGGATGTTGTAGCATTTTTCAAATCGGTTCCATTGTCTGGGATTTGTAGGGGCGAATAATCATTCACCCCTACACTCATTGCATTCCCAGTGTCATGTGTTGTACTATTATTACCACCCATCACCGCCAACGTCTTTGGCATAGCCATAGTGTCCGGTATTGCCATGGCGAAACAGAAAAAATCGCGTCCACTTTGGTCCGTGTCCCAATGTATGTTGTTGTAGATGAAATGCCCTGTGCTATCCGTACCGGTACACACAATCTGTTCCATTTCCCCTGCGGGGAACTCGCCCGTGCCGCTGCGGTCAACCAAAAGAACAGGGGCGGATGGTGGAGATGCGCCATGGCGCGTCTCCACAGCCCCCGTGTCCAGGAGGACAAAAGTGTTGTATGTGTATGCATTGCCCGTCACCTGCACTATGCTGCGCCCGATGACCTCGTAGGTCTCGCCACTCTGCGTGTAGATTTCAGAAACGGCAGGCAGGACACCGTCCATACCGAAGACGATGAAGTCGCCATTCGCAATGAAGGCGGGGTTGTCCTCGTTGTTTACCGTCTGTAGGGGCGAATAATTATTCGCCCCTACACACGTCGCATTCGCCTCTACAATCCCTATAATCATTTGGTTATCTGCGAAATACGTTTGTTTTTGGTACAATCCCACGGAATCGTCACGACCCACACCGGCAATGGAGGTGCAGTAGTCGGGATAATGGGTGTAGTCCCATATCACGTTGCGGTGGCTGTCTAAATAGTCAGTCTGCGCAAGGGTCACGCCGTATTTCACGGCCAGATAGCTAATCCACTGGATGACGGCGGTGTCGCAGATTCGGTGGTCGAAATACATGGCCTCGGCGATACGCCCGTACAACAGCAACGAGTCTGCTGTGCAGAGGGTGAGCGTGGGGGCGCATAACTCGGGTGTCCGCCACGACTGCGCGAGGTAGTTGATGACGGGCTTCAGACGGTTGGCCGTGTCGTAGGTGATTTGCCCGTTATCGTTGAGGATACGCTGTGTGGTCTGCCCGACGCGTCTGGCGGTGTCAAGCTGCATCTGCCATAAAGCATTTTCGCTAGCCGTGTCGTATGTTTCATAGACCACAATCACGTCCGACTGCCGGGAGTCGTTGACTCCCAGCGGCATAGTGAATGTCTCCGATTCACCCACTTCAAAGCACTTGTTGAAGTTCATACGGGAGAATGTGCCGGGCATGGACCCCCCAGATGGTGTGGCGTTATTTCCATTGCCAGACACGTCCATCCAAGATGATGCACCCAGAATCGCACTGTCGGCACGCACCCAGACGGAGGGGTGCTGGATTTGTGCAAACACCGCGGTGGACAAATACCCACATAAAATCACCAAAACCATGAACTTTCTGCGCATAATTATTAAATGTTAATTGTTTAAATACACCGGTCTGTCGCTGAAGAAGAGTCCCGTAAAGGTAAACTGTCGCGAAACACTGTCACGAAAGACTAACTGTTCGGGAATATTTAAGTATTCTTCTGACGTGTCTTGTATTACTTTAAGCGAACGGTCTGGCATAAGGAAAAAATCTTCAGTTGTGAGTTCCCAGACAGTGTCTACTAACGCATTAAAAGAACCTCCTTTCGGTTGTCCACCAATTGGCCAAAGTCTTATGGTAATCACACATGCATTCCCCCAATTCTGACAATCCACATGACCGCTCACCCCGTTAATGGTCACGCAGGAATTACTACATTCACGAGCTGTATGTCCAACCGAATAAGTGATTTCTATAGGTCTGCCGAATTCTTTTGAAGATTCAGCACCAATCATCGCGTAATTACTCGAAAGAGAATCAGTTTCTTCGTTGTTAAATTGTTGTTTACAGGCTGTCATCGCAAGTACCGAAGCCATTGCTAAAAATAAGATAAATTTTCTCATAATGCTATTATTTAATTGAATGAATCCGACACAAAGTTAATCTTTTCTATATGTAACAATGCAAATAACAGCTTGGCGGTTTAATTTTTTTTTCGATAAGAAAGAAGGCGGTTTAAAATGATTGTATTTGACTTCGAAATATTCAGATTATCAGTTGAGTAGGAAAATAACATAAATAAATCAAATGGCGGATTGAATGACGAACTCTAATAAATATTTTGGCGGAATGAATGGGTGTGATGGCAAAACACGAGATTGTATTTCGGAGAAAATATCAGAATAATTGCTATTTTTGCACTTTAATTGTAAAGTAGTATACTGGTTATGAAAGATTTTTTTCATAGACACGAGACAATCCTCTACATGTTATCACGTCTGCTTTTTTGGGTGGCAACATGTTTGTTTTTCGCAAGATTTTCAGTTTTACGTCCTATTTGTTGCCACCACCTTTACAAAGAATATTGCTGTGTGGCTATAATCGCCTCCGTTGTGTTTTTCACCAGGCGATACACGATCCCAAAGTGGTTCAACAATGGCAAATACGGTCTTTTTTGGTTAATCTCCCTAATCACGCTGCTTTTGGCGGCTTTGTTTGAAATTCTCCTGGTTAACGAAGACATAATGGCAGTGTATAGGTCCACATACTCTTCAACAATTTATTTGTCAACAACATACCTTCTTGTTTTTCTTCGTGATTTCTGTTTCTTTTTATGGTTTTTGATTGTTGAACTTTATGTGTCCTTGAAGAAAAAGTTCAAAAAGAAACAAAGAGCCTCTGTCATGGAACACCAAACTGTACAATTCACGCTGTCTGACAACACAGAGATAGCTGTGCCTTTGGACCAAATCCTTTTCATTCAAGAAGAAGAAAAAGGTACCAAGGTTTGCTGTACTGATGATCGTGTTTTCATAGTTGCAGACCCTATTTCTTTCTGCAAAGAAATGATTCCACCCACTCTTTGGTCTTTTGATGGATGTGAGAGAATGGTTTTCCATAAACATCTTGCCGAATATGTTCAATCGCAGCAGCCATCATCCACTCGAGACATAAAAACAGTGTTCATCCTAAGTGGACGCAAATATCAAATCTTTGAAATAGTTCGACAAAATCCGGGTTGCCAGATTGCCTTCATTCTGGAGAATCTTTCCCTTAAAATCAGTCAGCGTACTTTGGAACGTGTGGTTTCGGACTTGCAAAACCAAAAGCTGATAGAACATGTAGGAAGTAAAAAAGACGGGGGATACAGGGTGTGTCCCGACTGTACGGTTTTGCAAGATTAACTTCTACATGCCTGAATGATCACCAATGTATTTTGTGTCTTTCAAACTGAAACACGTCAGAATCGTGTCTTATTGGACTTCAGAATCCTTTTGGCATCGGCAAAGTGCAGATACCTTTCTGTCATAGCCAAAGAGCGATGACCGGCTAAATCCTTCACAAACTTGGAAGGCATCCCAGAATCCAACATTTCAGTGATGCCAGTGTCCTTGAGCGAAGAGAAATGGTAAGTGTCCGGCATAGACAAATGCACTCTCATCCTTTGCCAGACGGTGAACATGTTCTTGGTAGTGTATAGTCGATCTCTGGGTTTAAAATTCGTAGAGAAAATGTAATTGTCAGAACGAGTGCCTTCCTTCTGCAATCCTAGGAAATACTTCATCACATCATAGCCAAGCGCAATGATGCGTTCATTGTGGTTCTTCGATACTTCGGGCGGAATATGGAGAAGGCCTGTGTCGAAATCAATGTCTCGAAGTCTAAGCATAAGCATCTCTTTTGGACGAATCAAATATCTGAAACACAAGCGGATCATGGCTACATATTCGCCCATTTCCCGTTTGTGGAAATAATTGAGGATTCTTTTGCGGTCTTGTTTGGGGATGATGACCCGGTGCTTGGTCTCTCTTTTTTTCCCCTTGAAAGCCGCAAACGGATTACGCGATGCAAATCCGTTGGCGACAAACGACCTGAACAGACTTTTCAGGAATTGAAGCATACTGTTATATGCGTAGGTGCTTCTCCCTCCCTCTCCGTATTCGTCAAGGATATTCGCAGCGTGGCTGTTCATGAAACGCCCGCAGAGCCAGTCTGAAATGCCGGCCTTTTCGCACCATCTGATAAAGAACGATAATTTTGATCGATAGCTTCGGATGGAATCCTTTCGAAGGTCTTTTTCCTTCTGACGGACGAAGTTAGTGGCAGCCTCCACAATGGAGACTCGTTTGGATGCGACGGAATCCTCAACAATTAGCGGATTCCAACCGTTGTAGAGTTTCCTGTTGATTTCTGAGCATAGTAGCGCCGCGTATCTTGTCCGTTCCCGCGGGTTCCTGATGCGGTTGCATCGGATACGCATGCGTTTGAGTTTGTCGCTGGTCGGGTCAACGACATAGTAACAAACATACACTTCTTTTTGTCCCATCACTTGTGCGGGTCTGAAATCAATGAATGGTGTTGGCATAAAAGTTATGAATTTTTATCCATTAATGTATATATAAATATATTGTAATTTTGCCCTCAAACAGAGTCTTTTTGTTGGACATGACGCAGTTCTGGCACAGCTCAATCAACTGTATACCTTTTATTTGAAAAGGATTATGACAATTCTTGAAAAAAAAGATGGCGCAAAGATAACCTTTTTCCATTTGTCAAAAAAAATGATATCTTTGCAGCGCAAAACAATAACGTATGAATCAGAGGTTTGCATATCTCACTTTGCAGTCGTCTCATCCTCTTGCGGACATTTACACCTTCTCCGCCAAAGAACGCGACTCCGAAACCGGACTAAGTTACTTCGGCTCACGCTATTACAGCAGCGATTTGAGTGTGTGGTTGAGCGTGGACCCGATGAGTGACAAATATCCGTCGCTGAGTCCGTATGTTTATTGTTATAATAATCCGATCCTTATTAAGGATCCAAATGGACAATATGGAGTTATTGCTATTAGGAAACAATTGGACGAGAATGGCAATGTGACAGGAGGAACGGCCACTTTGGTGGTAAATTATTATTATAACTCGTCTATGGCGAACAGCATGACCCAAGAACAGGCTCAATATGTTGAAAATAATATAATAACCAACTTAAATCAATTGAAAGGGCAGAAAATCACAATTGATGGAGTCCAATATACTTTCGATTATCAGATCAGCTTCAAGGATTTAGCTACGATATATGGCTCTGGTAACCCCGAAAGATGGGCATCAGCAGATAAGTATTATAAAGGAGGACCTAAGGTGGGTAATTATTTGCAAACGGTAGAACTAGATGGTGGAGATGTTGGTCAAGGATCACAATATAGTATCGGTATTGATTTCAAAAAATTAAAGAATTATATTGCCAGTGGTCGTTCTGACGGACAAACGCCTATTCATGAGTTTTTTCATAATTTAGGTGCTGTTGACACATTTGTCTATGGAACGCGAATAATGGATTATAACGAGCAAGTCAATGGCGAGCCGGTGCCTGTACGAAAAGTGCAGATGGAAGACATTGAAACACTTATTAATCAATCTAATAGCAAATTAGGAATTGTATATGAGAATTAAACTTCTGCTTGTCTTTTTGTTTGTCAATGGTTTCGCAAGCATGGTTTATGGTCAAGATAAGCCTTGTTACCGTTTCACTGACACATTGTTGTTTGACGGATATGTATTGTCGGTCAGAATAAATGGTTGCATTGGAGAGTGTACAACTGCGTATTGTCTTGTTAATAATGATGAACAAAGAATAACAGCTCTTTCCGCAATAGCCGCAGCTTTTAGCCGTGACACAAGCTACCGCGACGATTCATTACTTCTGTTGGTGTCTAATCTTAATGCCAGTCAGTTTGCTGTCATGAAGGATTATCTCGAAGATTCGCTTCCTTCTCGCTTCAGCAAGGAAGAAATAGTCGAATCTATTATTTGGGGGATTCATATAGAAGATACCACGGACTACAGAAATTATGAGCCTTCACCAATACCTATGGAGAAAAAAAGTATTGGCAATTTGTATTTTAAGGGCAAGGAACATGGATGGAACAGTTTTTCTGCTCTATTGCCCTCTGCTGAATACAACGACACTATTAGGGTCAGAGGAGATGACTTTCGTATAGAGTTGATGCCATTTAAATCATGGGGAGTGATTGCAGAGTTAAATGATTGCGACTTTTTTGGTTACGAAGTGGGAAAAAGATTATTGCACGATGCACAATACCATACGATCAGAGTATTTATTCCATTGTCTTTAAAATTGTAGATTGATATTATCACATCCTATTCAAATCCCGCTAATGACCCGCCACCGAACATATCGCCTGCATATCCTGCAGAATTCCGCAGAATTCGTGAGGACGAATCCGTGCAGATTCGCGCTATCCGCGGAGCCACGCCGCCCGCACACCTACGGCGTGCGTGTATGTTCGTGCACCTCCATCGCTACCGAGCCCTGCAGACCTACGGCCTGCGCGGGAGAGTACCCGTGCTGCACCTTCACCCACCCCGCAACTGCTCACTACTCACTGCTCACTGCTAACTCAACTTACACGTTCTCCGCCAAAGAAAAAGATGTTGAAACCGGCCTATCCTACTTTGGCTCAAGACATTACTCCTCCGACTTGAGTGTATGGCTGAGCGTGGACCCGATGAGTGACAAATATCCGTCGCTGAGTCCGTATGTTTATTGTGCTAATAACCCGGTGAAGGTGGTGGATCCGGATGGGGAGGAGAATATGTATGCTTTCCATTATGCACAACGTTATCTTCTAAACAAAGTTGGATCAGTAAAAGATATTGAAAGAGATTCTTGGTATGGATATAATCAAGGACAACATAGCACCTTGACTAAACAGATCCCGACTAAAGAATCCTGCTACGGTGTGATTTGGCACGCATACATGAATTCAGGGGATAAGATTACTTCATACCTTCAAACCGGTTTTTCAAACAAGAACAACTCATTTAAAGGAAGATATTCGGCAAAAGCATGGTTCCAAAAAGGCAATGACACTCCTGCAAATGAAGACGGATTGAGTAGGTCTTTTGAAACAGATATTATGAAAGGAGAAATAGGGGATATCGTTTTCATGAATGGGCATGCAGCCATGTTAGCTGGTATTCCTGAACAAATTGAAGAAGATGGCAATACCTATGTAAAGTTGAAAGTCTTTACATCCACATCTAACAGTGGTTTTATTGAACAAGACATCGTTTTTGATGCTAACAATAAAAACCGAACTGGAGGATGGTCAGGTTTTGAAGGATATGGCCAGCTTCATCAAACACAAGGGAAAGGAAATCCTGATTTAGAATGACACTATGAAAAAAATTAATTTGTTATTGTTCTTTCTTATAGCTTATTTGAATATTGTGTCAGGACAAACACATATAGCTGTATATGAAGATGAACGTTATATGAAATGTACGTTTAAGGGGGGATATAATCATTGTATAGTCAAACACGAATTAGAAGATGGAAAATGGATGTTCTTTTATCCAGGCACAAACAATCTCGCAGTTGTTGCTCACATAAAGAAAAAAGCCTGGAACGGATATTATTACACATATAGGGAAAACGGATCGTTATCTTCTATTTCAAGGTATCAAAACGATAGAAGTGAAGGAGAATATCGGTCTTATTGGCCGAATGGTCAGATGCACTTCAAAATGTATGAGCCATGTGGAGAACTACTGGTCCTAGACTCGTTGGGGAAAATCATTAGACAAGAAAAGCCCCCGATAGACACTCCATTCAGAAAACCTTTCGTCCCTTTGAATCTCGAAGATATTCTGAAATCCTTTGATACCCAGGATTCGTCAATGGTTTTATACAGTAAGGATTCCATACATAAACTTACTCAATATTCTATTCAAAACATTTCGATTTATGAGATACAAAACAATGAAAGTGCGAAAAACTTTAACAAATGTTCTCAAAGGGCTGTTCCTTTGATTGGATTTAGCAGAGAAAACTTGTTGAACAATTTGGGGACAGATTTTTATATTATGACAGAGTCATTTATAGACTATTCTATAGATGCGAATGGATCTGCAATATTGGACATTAACTGTAAACCAAATTATTTTTTGCGATGTTGTTTAGAGAATGATATTGTTGACAAGTTTTATATTATCAACAAAAACAAAGATTTATCTTTTCGTGCGATTAGTTTGTTGTTAGGCAATATTTCAAAAAACAATTACTGATATAGACAAAAAATCTAACCTGCCAATGATCCGCCGTAGCACATACTGCCAGAGACTGATGAATCCCCATCCAGGGATTTCGCCCGCACCCATCTTAGGCTATTGCTCCGCATCTCCCGCCGTGGAAAGGCAGCCCGTTCCGACCAAAGCTCTGTCCAACCGGGGTTCCGTTTCGTCACCCCCAGCACCATTCCGCCGTGCACCCGATTTGTCGTGGCCACGGCCGACCAACTCTGTGCGGCGGAACCTCGGACAACACCCACACCGTGACGAATCTTTCACCTTCTCCGCCAAGGAACGCGACCCCGAAACCGGCCTGAGCTACTTTGGCTCACGATATTACTCCTCCGATTTGAATGTATGGCTGAGCGTGGACCCGATGGCGGCGAAATATCCGTCGCTTTCGCCTTATACGTATTGCGCGAATAACCCGGTGAGGGTGGTGGATCCGGATGGGGAGGAGATATTCGTAGGCGATGATTATTACTATCGCAATGGTTATCTATACTACAAGGGTACGGATAGAGTATTCGTTCCCGACAATGATTCGTTTGAGGGGAAAGCGCTTAAATCACTTAATAAATTGCGAAGTACTAACCAAGGTGGAGAATTGATAGGAAAATTTGAAGGCAACACGGGAAACGATGCGATTATTATAGATGCTATTTATAGACACGGAGAAAAAAACAATCAAAGCGGTGTTGATAATGAAATAATTGATAATAAGACTGGGGATTTCAAATCCGCAACTATTTTTTGGAATCCAGAGGGGAAAAGACTTCGTACAACAGAGGGATATCAACAAAATGGGACAACTGACTTAGGCCACGAATTCAGTCATGTTTTTGATATGACTGATAAATCAGTAAGTCGGAATCAAGCCCCAGAAGGAGCACCAGAGGGAGAGTGGCGAGCTGTTTATCGTGAGAATATGATTCGTTATGAATTGGGGTTACCTTATCGAACGGGATATAAAGTGGCCCACAAACATCCTGTAACAGGAGAGGTAACACGTGTTTTTGTCAAAATGTTAAATGGTGGGTGTCCCTATTTGCCCGCGTCTTTAAGAAATTGAAAAATCTGTTACTTATGAAAAAAACAATCTTTGCATTAGTACTCATTTTTATGACGGTCAAATTGAATGCTCAAGCTTACTGGATCTACGTCCAAGCTGAAGAATTATACAATGGTAATGATTCCATTGCTCCCGATTACTCCAAGGCTGTTTTTCTATACGAAAAAGCAGCAAAAATGGGTTGTCCTATGGCAGAAGAAAAATTGTCGGTGTGTTATTATTTCGGGAGAGGAGTCCCTGTTTCAAAGAAGAAGGCTTTTTTATGGTGCAAAAAGGCTGCAAAACATGGTGTCGCTAGCAGTCAGTATTTGTTAGGATATTATTATTCATTAGGAGAAGGTTGTTTGCAATCTCATCGGAAAGCCTATAAATGGTACTACAGGGCTGCGAATAGAGGTGATACTGACGCTATAGAATTTTTGCAAAGCGTATCATTATATATACGTTTAATTCACACATGGTCAAACTGACCTGATTATAATCCTTCTCTATTTCGCACAACAAATAAAACAATATAATCATATTTTCAAGCCCATCAAAAAACGCTTTACCCAGCAGCCTCACATATAGCCCACTGCCCCCGCAATTCCCCGCAGATCAAATACGTGTAGATACGCGTGATCCGCGGAGATTCAAGAATCCCCATCCAGGGATTTGGGACGAACCCGCCACCAATCCTGTCTATTGGCATGTATCCCCTAACGGGGATGGAACTCACCCCACAACAATTGTACATTGTCCGACTTACACGTTCTCCGCCAAAGAAAAGGACTCCGAAACCGGCCTATCTTACTTTGGCTCACGCTATTACAGCAGCGATTTGAGCATCTGGCTGAGCGTGGACCCGATGGCTGCGAAATATCCCTATCAGTCGAACTATGTTTATTGTGGCAATAATCCGATAAAAGTGATTGATCCGAATGGGGAGGATGAGTGGGAGGTGAATAAATCGGGACATATACGACATGTCGAAGGAAGTGAAGGAACTCCTGATAAACTTTTTGTGGTTAAAGGTTTTGGGAAAAATAATTTCAAAAAGAGAACCGAAGTCGAAGGTCTTGATGTAGATGCTGAATTGATGAATGGATTACTTGATTCTGAAGTTGGAGGGAAGATTGTTTTTTCTCAAACGGGCCGTAGCGATGAAATGGAAAAAATGTTTAATTATTTAGCAGACAATACCAATGTGGAATGGGCTCTTGCAACGGTTGATCATTATGATGGTACAGGGTTGACACCTGAACGCAAAGATTTTCTCATAACAAATCATTCCCGAACGACTTGTGAAGAAGCTGCTACGCTCTCTGCAAATTATTCTTCTTATGGCGGTTTGATTCGACTTAAGCACAGTCATCCAGCCTATTATTCATTGATACATTTGTTGGACAACAGTAGCATTAGTAAGCCTTCGGGTAATCCTCACGGGACGAGAGACAATGACGGAGACTATGGACACAAAAGACGATGTACTAAGCCTGGCAATTCACCAAATGCTATCTTTATTTTAAGACATAGGGGATATGAACAACAATATTAACATCAAAATTTCCAGCCTGTTTGCTGTCGTGTTGGTGATACTGATATCGCTTACACCGAAATACATGCTGTCTCAATCCGAAACATGCAATTCTCGTTATGGGGTGGTGGAGCCAACCCTACAGATGGAAGCTGTTCTGAAAAGAGTGTGTTCTTCTGCCGATAGTTGTTTGTATATCCGTGGTGAAATCCCATTTTTCGGTCGTGTCATGAAGTTTGATTCTCTACTGACTGTCCGAATAGAACAAGCCACCTGCTTCAAACCGTCAGCAACTCATGTTTGCTTATATGAGAATGTGGTTTTTTTCATCCTCTATAAGGATATTAACCCATCCTTTTTTCATGAAACAGGTGATACCTTGTGTACGGACACCCTTCCATTCAGTCGTACATGGAACGGAAATGTAATTAAAAGTTATTCCGATGTGATAGCGGATGATTATTACGAAGCAAAATTCACTTTTCTAAATGACAGATTCCAACTGTGTTGCGAGCACTCGTGTATCAAGAATCAGCAGGATGTTCCTAATTTAAAACCTCAAAACATTCACTATTCTCCAAGATCGTTGGACAGACTTTACATTTATAGTCCATACGTTGACACTGTGTCCATCGCAACAGTTCGCCTTTCTATTAAATTCGACAACATACGTCGAATGAATGTGGTTGATATTAAAGACCTAACATATCTTTGGGTGTGTAAATACCAAACTGATCGTTATCCTGACAAAGAGTATTTTTATTATGACGGTTGTGAAATAGCAGATCCTGCGCAATTTGCGTATTACAAGTCCCAAATAGAAGACGTTATTCACAAGTTGCGTTTTCGAGTCCCGAGAAGATATAAACGTTTTCCGAAGTTCAAACAGAAGTATGGTTACGACGACTATCTTATAACCGATTTCCGGATAAGTGAGTGCGAGCCTGTTGTTCTGACTTTGAAAGTTTTACCCGCATTTATGAAATAATCATTCACATTTTTTTTACTTTCGCCCCGCAAAAACCGCCGATGAACTGCCACCAACCACATAGCTCCGCCCATCGCGTCCCCGCAGACCCTCTTCGCGGAGATCCGTGCGATCCGCGGAGACCCATGAATCCCCTCGCGGGGATTTGGGCTACGCATCGAACCACCCTCGACTACAGACATTCATCCCCTGACGGGGAAAGCCTGTCGTTCCGAATCACCGCCACGCATCCCGTTGTCCCCCAACCAATTATGAATTGTGAATCATGCATTATGAATTACAATCCCTTCCCGATACGTCTCCCCTGTGCAGACCACCAGATCCGCGCGGGAGCATTTCTCCTCCTGCGACATCTGCCGCGACATGCGCTGACGGATGTCCGCCTCTGTCAGATGGGGATTCCGCGCCAAGATGCGTTTGATGCGCAATGCCTCCGGCGCGTCCGCAACAATGATCTTGTCGAAATAGGAGACCAAATCGTACTCGAACAATATGGCCGACTCCATCATCACCGAAGGCGTGTTTTGACGTGCGGCCCAGCTTTCGAAGTCGCGCATCACAAACGGATGCACGAAACGGCTAAGCCGCTGCAAGAAGACCTCATCCGCAAAAGACTTTGCCAG
>R25__coassemble_1185_pt1 | contig 13506 bp, 8 predicted proteins | sample R25__metabat2_low_PE_038 | metagenome-assembled genome bin R25
GAGGATTTCGTGACGCCCACAAATCGTATAATTTTTCTGCTGCCATAATCTTCTATTTTATGTTTTTTATGACGGTTTGAATAGTTGACAAATCTTTGTCATTAAACGGTTCGACTTTTTCGATTCGATATACCGAACATGAGAGTTTATTAATGGTGTCAAAATCAAGATGCTTCTCGCCAGTTAATTTATCAACATTGAGCAAGTCTTTAGTAACTATTATACACTGTTTGTCTATAGTGTCAATCACATTGTAGAATGTATCCTCTTAGAACCCGCCAAATGACGACGTCGGGGCATCAAAAATAAGCGGATAATCTTGTTCTCTCTTCAATGTCGTAATTTGCGAAATAGCAAACAAGACCGACATATACATTGTCGTTTTTAATGCACCATTGGGGTTTTCTATTCTTACATTATTTTCGCTATAAAGTGCTATTTTTGCAGATTTATCAAGAGTCTTTCGTATGCGAATTATCCCATAAAAGTCATTTTTGTTCAACTTTTGCAAATACTGATTGGATTCCTCCTCTAGCATTTGTAAAAAATTCTGAATGTTTTGCTCCTTTGCATTCGTAAAGGCTTTGGAAATTTTCTCAAAGGCAGTGTGAACTCGTTGATAAACTTGTGTCATGGAGCTCGACGGCTCTAGTTGGGACAACTTCATCTGAATTTCATTTTTCGAGTCTTCTTTTAATTTCAAAGTCATTTCCAATTCTGAAGCTCGACTCTCAGCCCTACTTTTAGCCTCAAAGAACCCTTTTAGGTCCGATATGGTTTTATCCAAAAATTCGGCACTTAAACCTGATTGCATCAGTAAGTCATTCCGTTCCGTCTCCAATTCGTGAATCTGCTTCTCAACATCTTCCAGTTCCGCCTTCCGCTTCGCAACAAACTCTAATTTATCCGAAATGAGTGTCGCAATTTTTGAAATTTCCCGCTCCGTATCACCACTTAATTTGATTTGTCGAGAATGAAGTTCATTAATAAATGTATTGGGGAATAACGGAGCCCCGACATCTTCTTTTGATGAATTTTTATTGGCCTCCGCAGTAATGTTAGCAAGATATTCATTCAACTTATTACACATAAATTCGTATGCTTCGGACCCTTTGGGAGCAGGACGACCACACACTTTACAGACTTCATCGTCTATCATCTCTCTCATAGTAGCCTCATCCGGCAAATTCCAGGGCAAAGGAACGGCATTATTTGCAAGTTTCTGAATTTTTGAAATAGCTTCTCTCTCTCCTTCAATTTTTGCTCGGCGTTCGGTTTCTAGTTTGTCAAGCCTTCTTTTCTCCTTACTCAACGCGGAAACCTTTGCAGAGTATTCCTTGATTACCGAAGGGAAAGCCCTCAGTATCCAATACTCGTCTAACAAATTCGTGTTGTAATCACAAGAAGAAAGAGCCGAAAGTTTCGCTTTTTTGTCTTTTAGTCCTTTTATCCGTTCTTTTATTGCTTGATATCGTTCGGATGTTTCTTGATTCTTCTCCAGCAGTTCTAATTTAGAAGAAAAATCAGAAATTGATATCTTTTTCTGATTTAGTTCAGTCCTGATGATTTGTATTTCTTTTGAAATCTCATTTAATTGGGAATTAAGTCCTTTTGCCAAGTTTGACACTTTCTTATCGTTCTGTAATTCACGATTTGCAGCATTAGCAGACTTCTGTTCAAAATTCCCGGTCATTTCCACCAATTTGTCGAACTGTTTGATTCCAGAAAATGTATCGACAAGGGTTCTCAACGCTGTTTCATTATCAAAAACATTCAGTTCATTTTCACCTTTGAACAAGCAATATCTACGTATCACGGGTTCAAAACACATGTTCAAAAGCACGTCACCAGCAATTGACTGACGTTCTACCCCATCAATAAAATAGCCGACAAATTGATAGTCTTTTGTTCGGACAGTATCTTCTGACGTTTTCTCAAAAGAAAATCTTTTTTCAATTTCCTTTACACCATCATGCTCAAATGTTATACGAACCAAGACCTCGTCAACTTCTCCGATCCCCAACTCTGATTTACGTTTTTCGGATACGTGTGACTCCTTCTTATTCTCTCCTGTTGTATCAAACAACCATTCCAAAGCCTCAAAAAGTGTTGTCTTACCATCTCCATTATCCCCAATTATCAATGTCAATCCTTTAGATAATGAAAGATGGTTGAAGCCATAATAACTGCGAAAATTGTTAACTACTATTTCCTTTATAATCATATATTCGTTTTTAAAAAGTTGCTAACTTCATTATAGATTTCCTTTTCGGACGCTTCTTGTTCGTTACTGTCAATAATTTGGGCTATAGCATGAACAACGGCTATGTCCGAATCAAGTGCTTCCGATACCGAACCAAAATCGTCGGGGTTGTAGCCGTAGAAACTAACGAGCTGTCCGTCAGAAATCACAGCCTGTAACATCTTGTCGCTGTTTGTTTGATAAGAGCTCATATTACACTATTTAAATATGGATAATTTATAATAACTCAATACTTCTTGTAATTCATTGTCAGTATCATTGATATTTTCAGACAAAAGGGCAAAATTTCGGACTCGTCTCAACTCGTTCTCAACAAGACTTTTTTCCAACGCGTAGCAGTCACTATCAAACACGTTGTCGGGAACAACGATAAGGTCATGGATGACAGCGGAACGTTTGTCCTTGTGAGTACGCAAAACACGCCCCCTTCGCTGAATAAATTGACGCGGGTTTCCCGTACTTGCACAAAAAATAGCAAATTCACTCCTCGGAACGTCAACGCCTTCATCCAAACACTTCATTGATGTAAGAACATCAATAGTACCATCAGCAAATCCCTTTAGCATAGAATCTCTATCTTTCGATTCAGATGTGAATTGCCGCACAGTGACGTGGGGATCCGTGTCACGAACAATTCTAGTAAAATCGTCAATCAAATGCTCGGTTTCAGAATCAGAAACAATTGTGTCCGAGTGTTCGAAAATATCTGCTTCGTAGTCATCAGGCTTATTTCCTTCGGGGACATAGACTAACGTATATTTCAGATTGCCTTTCTTTGACATACGTTCTTGGACAATCTGTTGAAAGACAGACAACTTGTTTGCTGCTTTGTGAATAATACGTTTCCGTTTCAGGAAAAGCATTTTTAACACTTCTTGACTTTCAACATCTTGAAACCCCATTATCTTGACAATCTTTTTCGACAGGTCAACATAGTTGACCATTTCATCATCTGTGAGTTTGACTATGTGAGGGTAATAGTAGTATCGGCACAGTGCACCATTATCTATAGCCTCGGCCATAGAATACTCAAATGTGTAATCCTCATTACACCCGAAGAAATCTATTATTTTTTTATTGCCAACATTATCAAACTGTCGTTCAGGAGTCGCGGACAGACCTATCCTACGCAAATATTTTATGCTAGCCAACCTGTTAGACATCATACCACCACCTAGATTATGAGCCTCGTCCGCAATAAGCAACAACTTGTTTTTTGGGAACTGATTAAGTTCAAAAAAGACATTTGACCGGACATACGAGGCGTAGGTGGAAATAATAATGTATGACAAATTATTGTTTATATTTGACAATTCAAGCAATCGAAGATTCGAGACCGCAGACTTCCACCTATTGTATTTTGAACACACTTTTATTATCATGTTGAAATTGAACTTCTTACATTCAACTTCCCATTGTTCAACTAGCGTGATAGTCGGCACCAATATAAGGGCTTTGTAATATCCTGACTTGTTATATATCTCCAACAAACAATTCAAGGCCGTGATCGTCTTCCCTGTACCTGTCGCCATAGCGAACAATCCCTTCTGCCCGTTGTTCTTCCAATTCTCAAATGCTTGTTTTTGATAATCACGTGGACCAGATTCATAAGGAAAATGAGGCTCGACACACATCGCCGGAGATGGTTCTTCGTCCCTGCTTTTGATTTTCTCTATTTCTATCTCGACTTTGTTTTTTGCCTTGTCCAATGCGCTCAAAACGGTCTTTGGTAACGACTTGCTGGAAATATCCTGCTGAATAAACTTGTACTCTTCCTCGAGCAATTCCTTCAATTCTTTTTGTTTGAACGCATCCGCTATTTGTGTTCTCACCTTATCAGCAGAGACAAAAACTACACTTTTGTCGTTGCCACTAAAGACGCACTCAAACTCGTTTAGAATTTCCTCTATCGTAGCAGCCGCTATTTTCCCATCCCAGTCACATGAAACAGTAAGACTTTCTATATTGTCAATCAAAGCCGAGCGAGAGAAATTGCACGACCCATCAAAGCCGACCTTATTCAAGCCATCGCTAAAGACTCCCGTTTTGGTATGCGACATTCCGATCCCTTCTTTAGGAATCACAATCTTGATCTCCAATCGATTATTACGAATAAGCCATGCAAGACAGTCAAAAAAATGCGCATCCCGCTCCGAAAGCGTGTTCTTCAGGTTTTCGATGTTGGACAAGTCAAAATACGGAATCGGAGTGTCAAGGATTCCATTTTCAACAGCTTTCTTGTCCTGTTCCGTAAGTATATCATTGACAATCAGCCTCATCCGCCCTCCGTTATACAAGAACGAAGCGAAGCCATCCGCCAAAACATTAATCGCAGTAGAAGAAAAGAATCCCAACATCAAATCAAACTGCGTAGAGTTGCATAAGCAATCTGAAAAGAAACCTATCGGTTCCCATTCTGTACGCGATTTGAATCGCCGATGAACTGGAAAACACACTTCTTTAAGCATATCTATATAAAACAATTTGTACACATAATATCATCACCAAGTATATCAACCAGTGTGACCCCTTTACTCTGTTTGCGATTCTCCTCCTGGCGCTTAATCACATCAAGTTTGATTTGACGCACTCTCTCGGGTCTACACAATTCTTTCAAGCTCTCATTTTGATTCCAGGTATAGCCATCTTTCTCGAATTCCATCGCTTTCTGATATAGATCCGGATGTTGTTCATACAGCCAGACCCATTCGATCTTCTGTTGAAAAAAACAGAAGTAGCACCCTGAGCGACTGCGACAGTATGTGCCCGTTTTACCGTCAACCTCAAAAGGAATCTCTTCATAATAGGCAGGAACACCGACTCCACTCTCCCTTAACAATCTGAAAATGTCATCTTTCACTAAGACATCTGTATTGTCCAGCAATGGGAAATTATTCAATTGTCCTATAGGGTAGTCTGTCGTTTTCAAAAACTCAAACACGACGTGGTTGAACAATTTGACATCGTAATCAAGCAAAGCATTCATTTTCTTTGAGTAATAGAAATGCTTAGATAGAGGCTGTCTAACAGTCGTCATAATATCTTCTTTGAGAATAGTGTTTGGACAAAGACTATCATAAATGGCAATTAGCTGTTCTAAATTATCGTTGTGAAGAATTTTGTTGACGACATCAATGCTCCAAATATTCTTACGAAAAGGAAATACTGCTTGAATGTTCGGTTTCGAAGATATATACCCGTCCCTGTCCTCATCTCCTCGTATACCCACATACGAAACTGCCAAATCTTCTCCGACATATTTTTCAAATTCTGCCAATTTCATCTTCTGGGTACACCATCGAGCTTGGGGAGATGGAAGGAAACCACCATTTGCCTTGAGGAAATGATGAAATGGTGTTGGTTCAGGGCTGTCTTCGGCAGCTCTTAACTTGTTGATTTTTCCCAGATATGCTTCTAAACGATCTATCAACATTTCCGTTTCGGCAAGTTCACATCCCGTGTCCGAATTGTAGAATTCTATAGGCAAAGACGGATACCGCTGTTTCATGTAGATAGCTAATGCGGCACTGTCTTTGCCTCCTGATATGCCCAATATGTGCCTGATTTTCATTGTTTGATCTTTTTGTTGAGGATAGACAGTAAAGTGCAGACATCCAAATTGTTGTCTCCTGAGAGGAGTTGATTAATGCGCTCTTCTAATTTGGTTGACTTATCCTTATCACTCTTAGGGAGGATGTATGTCTGCGTATGAAATGTTTCTCCCTTGCTAGAAACCATGTCAAATGAATATGCCTCAAAGCCTGTCAAATCATCTGTCTTTTTGGATATATCAGCATACTTTTCACATTCACGAAACATATAAACGAGATCATTCGAGAGTTTCTCTTCCTCCTCATCTTTAAGAGATTCCAATTTATGGTCTAACACCACGTAACAAATGGATTGGAACCATAAAGTCCGATTATCATATTCTGTCATAACATGGTGGTAGAACTCTTTTAATTTGTCTGTCAAAAGGTATGTTTTAACCGATGACAATCTTTCTTGAACTTCTTGGACATACTTTTCGTAATCTCCATTTTGAAGTCCAAACTCATCGACGACCCGTTCTTCAATTCTGTCTATCAGTTGGCTATAGCAAGAACGGAGTTCTCTAATTGACCTGTGAATTAGAGCCCCATAACTTTCCAAAGACTTACTATCAGAAAGATTTCTCTTATCAAATCCTAAAGCTTCCGGCAAATCTTCAAAAAATGCCTTTTCCGGATCTTTGGCCGTCGCGAGAACGTTTCGGAAACGCTCGGTGGTCTGGTGGTCGAATTTTCGTGTATGTTTAGCATATTCATTTAGTCGCTTGTAAAAAAAGAGAAACGGCTTGATTGTTTCGATAAAATTATCCGTAGTTATTGATAATTCCTCTCCCAAATTCACATACTTCCGATACTGGTTAAAGAAGTCAAGACTGACACCATCTAACGCAAATGCCTTAACTGTATAGTTTGAGGGCTGTCTTTGTAAGAGTTCAAAGAATGCCATATCAACAACAGGAATATAGGATCCCGTTGAGACATCATGCAGAGCATAATCTTGACGTTTAATAAACAAATATGTCGGCATCCAAAAGTCAATAAAACCTTGTTTCAGTTTGTATGGTTTTTGTGAAAGAAGTTTAATTAGTTCAGAAATTCGTCTTGGTTTATTAATCGTGCTTTTCAAGAAAGTCTCGCAGGCGTTCCACAGCGGCATAATTCCATCGTTTTTTGGAGAATCGTGAAGGAAACCTTCTTTGTGCAGCCCAGTATTTTTCAACAAAGAGCAATAGATGGTCTTCTCTGGAGGAAACTTGTTCTCTTCAAATCCCAAGTCCGATTCCGAATGATGTTCCACTAATGCCGTGAGATAGTTCTTTTTAGCCAAAGATATGGTACTGCTCAGTTTTTGTCTGTTGAATAGTTCGTTGATGAGGACAGGTGTCTTAGAATAGATAGTGTCACAGACAAAGGACAACAACTTGTTGAAATCCATAAAGTTTGACACCTTGTATGTTTCACCCTGGAAAATCCAATCCACTTGACCTTTGTATGCGAACAGACAGTCACTGATTGCTTTGTTCAACAAGGTTTCCTCATATTCAACCAACTTTTCAATTTCATTATACGCAACACGATCCCCGTTTTTGTCTATCAAAACTTTCTCGAGAATGTATTTGTATTTCTGAATGTTGTACAAATGATCAACCAAATTCTCTGTGTTTTTGAAATACACATAGATAATAGCTTCTCCATCATTTTCACGACTAAAATCCTTGACTCTTTCCAAAAAATCAGGAGATTGATTGAAAATCAGTTCTATAAAGCCATCGGTATCACCTGTAGGCGACAGTAATATTGGTTCTTCCCTTATTTCATATTCAAAAAAGCGAGGTGTCCCTTTTTGATAATAATGTGCTTTAACGGGAGCTATGCGTTTGTTTATGAAACTTCTTAAATCATCAATGAAATCCGCAGGACGTGACACAATTGATCCTGCTCTGAGTACTTCCGCTTCTAAATCGACATCTGTGCCATCAAACAGAAGCAATCGACTTTTATATTCAGCATATCTGATGATTTTTGCATTACGAAGACGTTGAATGATGTATGTCGCGTTCTCCACATCCATAGCATTGGTAGCATAGTCGCACATCTGTGATTCAGAAAGACGGAAACTTGCCTTTCCGAATAAATTCAACAATCCAATAGCTTTCAATATCTTGACCGCATTCGACATATCAATAGCGTTATCCCATGGCAAACCTTCCGCACGCTCGACAGCCACTTGCATAGAGCTCCAACTCATAGAATCAGTATTTGCATCTTTCAGATATGAGTAGAAGTTGTAAACAATATAATCATAGACATTTGCAAGATTATACGAACATCTTTCACTTGGTTCAAAATCCTGAATAGAATTGGAACCTCGGGTTGACAAGAAAGAGAAAAGGGATCGTTCGTTTTGACCATAACGATGGATGGCGGAAGTGATAGTGTAAGCAGAAAAAGCATCCAAGGGATATAGTTGCAATGCAGTCTCCTCGGAAAAAGTATTTGCTAAAAGTCCAGTTTCCTGAGAAAGTCGATACAGACGTTGTGCATTTGCTGTTTCTGAGTTATTATGGTCGTGCAAAAGTTGTTTAGAAGCCAAAAACAACAGTTGCTCTACAGGTTCCACAAATGCTATTTCCATAAAACGTCCCTTGACTTTCTGCCACTCGTTTTTTTGCGCTTCAGTCAAATCCTTTGAGTATGCGCCAAAATTTTGATGCAGTGTGGTAAGAAGTAAGATGTTTCTGGAAGGATGATTAACAAATTCCGCCAACTTTTGCATGAAGTACAATTCTCGCTCAGGATTGTTCTTCGCAGCGTGTTCCAAAATTTTACCAAATTCATCCACAACTATTACCAAAAATTTATTCTCTGATTCTACTTTTCTGTAATAGGCTTTCAATTCATCAAGAACACTTTGTGAAGTCCCTTCTACATGCAATTTTTGCCCCAACAAAGTTGACAGTTCTTGGTAATCTCCAACAATATTAAGTATCATGTACCCTTTAGCGGATGAGAGATTCGATGAGTTTAATAGCCGTGGTTGCCTGTTCGTCCTTTTCAAATCGGACTCTAAAGCCAACAAAAAGCTCGACTTCCCTGTCCCGTATGTGCCAATTATAGTAAATGAGTGTATGCCGGATTTGTAGCCGTCAACAATTGCGCTAACGGATTTCAATCCATTAGGCGTGACAACGTATTGCATCGCGCTTGGGAAACCATCTTCTATATTTGCCGACAGACTAAAGGACTGATTCATAATAACGATCTAAAACGTTCATTTTATCTAAAGAATGGATAATTTGTAATTGTCGTACACCTGCCACATCATTATATGCCAATGCGTCGGGATATAAATCAGCAAGCTTCTTTGCCATTTCCAGTATCTCAAGATTATTCATACAAAATACAAGACCAAGTTCTTGTAATTGGTCAAAAGAAATGCTAAAATTGCCTGAATCAACATCAGAAAGAAGAGCAAAGAGAAAACAATGCGGTGGAATCTGACGTTTCCCATCAACATTAAAATAATAGGTCTTATTTTCTTCTTTTTGACGAAGTAAATCAAGGTCTATAAGCAGGTTGGAATATTCTTCGTGAGATTGAGGTGCATGGGGTAGAGTATAATTCTGGAAGAGGACTCCTATGTCTTTCTTTACCGTGTTTGGATTGAACAGCTTTTCCGATCCTTGTTCAACCATCTTCCTTTTGATGAAATTCAGTATGTGTTCACGTTCAAATTCTTTTCTTTCTTTTTGGTAATCAACAAAGAACAAAGAATATAACGATGCAATACGGCTATGGACAATGAGAAAATGCAACAGCCAAAGGGTTCCTGAGTCTTCCAAGAATGGGTCTTTCCCTGTTTCACTGTCAAAAAGATAATCCGCCATAGCTGTTGGTTTGTTGTCTTCAATTAGAGAAAAGGCCTTTAACCAATAGCGAATGGCAGTAACCATATTCTTGCCAACACCCAAATGTATTACAGCATCTGGCGAGTTAAAGTCATGACCATCCTTAATAAAATCATACCCCTTCTTCAGCCATAGTGATTTGCAAGGGAATGATTCATGCCCTGAGAACACATATCGGTTTTTTTCCTGTTTGTCCATTTTTTGTATTCTTCCGCGCCATAATAAAGAAGCGTGAACCACTTTATTTTCTGTCAAGGCTCCGGAATGGCCTGCGGCAACAATAAAGTAACTCCACGCCCAAGCGCAGACATCACTCTTTGCTGTTGCCGCTTCAAAATTTTCCGGATTCTGACAGGCACACAAAAAGACAATGCTTTCGTATAAGTTATCGTATAAAGAAGTCCCCTTCTCTTATAGGCAATTCAATTTGGTTAATATTAATAAACCGCAAAAATAGCATTTTTCCGCATACATTCTGCCAAAAACGCACATTTTTTTGCACCCATACCCCTCTCGCTGACACTTCCTGTCATTGCGTTTTTCCCAATCCACTGCCACACGGTGTACACCGACGTGTTGTTATTTTGCATCGTCAAATCAATCACCGAAAAAAGAAACATTATGATGAAAAAAGCAATGTCATTACCCTTGGCTATCATCTGCTCGGCCTTATTGCTGACAAGCTGTGGCATGTTCACCTATCCGAACTATTCGGTCTCCCTTTGCAAGGTGGAACGCCCGGAGGATGCCAAAAATCAGTTCGGAGAAACCAAAATCGTGAGTTTCAACGATGAAAACCTTACTAAGTACTCCTTTGAAGATGAGTACATTAAAATTATTTGGTATGTGAGTCGAACTTCCCTGCATTTTCAGCTCACCAATAAATCCCAACATTCAATCAAGATTCCGTGGGATGAAGTGGTTTATGTGGATATAAAAGGACAGACGGGGCGCGTGATGCATTCAGGAATCAAGTATATTGACCGAAACAACTCCCAGCCAGCATCGGTGGTTCCCCGTGGCGCTTCAATTTCTGATCTGGTTATGCCGACCGACAATGTTTATTATGTGTCAGGTCAATATGGGGGATGGTCGGAACACCCTCTGCTGCCGAAATATACAACAACGGAGGAAATCCAGTCGAGTGGAGTAGTGGGGAAATCAATGAAAGTGCTGTTCCCTGTCGTGATAGAGAATGTGACCAACGAATACACTTTCGAATTCTGTATAGATGGTGCTACTGTTGGGCAGTAATCATCATATTTTTCCGGCAATTTCGCGAAATCTTACGCCTCTACCCCCGTCACCATAAAGTCCTCTCACTCCCGCATCATCCTCACCCGATACCGCACGAACTCCCGTAACTCCTCCCCGCCAAGGATCTCCACGTCATCGTAGAGACCCAGGATGAAGCGGGTGACACCCTCCAGGCGGCAGACCTCCGTCTCCAATAGGTAGCGGCCGCTCTCCTCCGCCTTCAGGAACGGCTCCGACAGCGGGTATTCCTCCGTCAATAAGCTCGCCGCACGGGTGGAGAGGCGCAGTCGCACGGGGAATCGCTGAGTGCCGTGCAACCGGAAGATATCGACGTAGCCCGTCTCGTGTTTCTCTCCGTAACGCCAGCCGGTTTCCAGTACTTCCACCCGCTGGATGCGCGTCACTTTGAAGGTCTTCACCATTTTGGACTCAGGCTCGTAGCACCAGACTTGGTCATGGCCAGACGTGAAATCGTAGGGTTCTACTAAACGGTCGGTGGTAGAGTTGCTGTGCCCCGATCGGTAACCCACCAGCACCGCCTGTCGCTGTCCCTCTATGGCCGTTGTCAGCTCGTGGATGGTGCGTTGAGTGCGTTTGCTCACCCCCATGTCGGTGATAACCTTGTAGTCATAGAGCGCGTACAATTTCTTCTTCAGCAGTTCCTTTGACTTGGTGTTCGACTCAATGGAGTCGATGGCGGCACGCAGCACTAATTCCTCTTCCTCAGAGAAGTGTAGTAGTTCGCGGAGATGCCGCGACATCTTGTTGGCTGCCGTTTCTATGCGATAGGCGTTGTATTCGTTCTTCTTGACGGCAAAACCCGCTTCGCGGAACGTGTCAATGTAACGGAAGAAGGTACGCTCGCAGAAGCCAAAACGCTCGCAGATTTCCTCCTTGTTCATATATCGGTTGTTGGCGAGGAGCATTAGTAGTTGCAGCTCGCGCACGATTCTCGGTTGGTCCATGTCAGTGTGTTTAAATTTGCGGCAAAAATACGGATAATTACTGACACGACGTGTCAGTATAATTGATTTTTTTATGTGACAGAATGAGTCATTACCGATGGGGGATTTTACGGCGCGAAAAATAAAATGAATGATATTATAAAAGAATAATTGTTATGATTTGTTTCTTCGTCGGAACTGCTAATTACTAACTGCAAATTGCCTGTCTCACCTTTCCACCCTGGAAACCACCTCCCCGCAATAAAACCTCGTCACCAAGCTGTCGCCCTGCGCGAGTTCGGCGGCGTCGGTCACCGCCTTGCCGTCCTTTAACGTGATGCTGTAGCCGCGCTTCAGCACGTTCTCCGGACTCAGCAGCTGCAGCTTCTCCTCCATAGCCGTGAGGTCGCGGGTCTTGCGCTTCAGCAGGGCACGGCACTCGCGGGGCAAACGTTCCTCCACGGTCACCAAATGCTGCCGCGACCGCTGCAACTGCAATTGCGTCTCGTTGCCCGCCTCGCGCATCAACTCTCTCAGCCGGAAATTCTGGCTCGTCATGAACTCTTTGCTCTTGAAGACCAGATTCTTGTAGGTGTCGGCGAGGTTGCTCCGGTGCCAATCCAGCGCCTTGGGCAGCTTGTATTGCAGGGAGGCCTCCACCTTGAGCATCTCCTGCCGGCAGTCGGCGATCTGCTGCTGCACCCGTTGCACGATGCGACTTACGGCGTCGTCAACCTGCTCGTCGAAGTGGCGGAAGGCGGTCAGCAGTGAGAAGGCCACATCGGTGGGGGTGATGAAGTGGGCGTGCGCCACCATGTCGGTGACCGTCAGGTTGGTGGAATGCCCGATGCCGGTGAGCACGGGCAACGGGAAGGTGGCCACGCTGCGGGTCAGCTCGTAGTCGTCGTAGCAGCTCATCCCCACGTCGCCGCCGCCACCGCGCACGATGACCGCCACGTCGAAGTCGTCCTGCCGCATCGCGATCTCCCCGAGCCGCCCCATGATTCCCGTGATGGCCTTGTCGCCCTGCAAGATGCTGGGAAACAGCTCCGTACGGAAACGGTAGCCGTACTCGTTCTGCTGCAGCGTCTGCATGAAGTCGCTGTAGCCCTTGCTGGTTTCCACGGAGATGACCGCCACGCGCTTCGGCAGCAGCGGCATCGGCAGGTTGCGGTTCCGCTCGAAAAGACCCTCTTTCTTGAGCCGCGCGATCACCTCCTGACGGTTCTTCACCATCTCCCCGAGGGTGTACGTCGGCTCGATGTCCTCGATGTGCAGCGCCAAGCCGTGCTTCGGACTGAACTGGATGGTGGCGAGGCACAGGATGCGGATGTTCTCCTTCAAGGGCTCGCCGGTGATCTGCTCGAACCGCCGGTTGATGTCTTGGAAATGACTGGACCAGATGACGGCGCGCATCTCGGTCTTGATGGTATTCCCCTCGCGCTCAACGAGTTCCGGATAGCAGTGACCGCTGTAAGGATAGTAGTTCAGCTTCAGGATTTCCGCCTTGATGTAATAGGGTCGGGTATAGGTGCGCTCGATCATCTTGTGGATGCTCATGGCCACATCCGACAAGGAATAAA
>R25__coassemble_1191_pt1 | contig 13441 bp, 13 predicted proteins | sample R25__metabat2_low_PE_038 | metagenome-assembled genome bin R25
CTTCCGGCGTATTGGCGATAAACAGATGCTTACCATCCTGAACATCAAGGCCTTGCGCTCCGATGGAAGTCGTGATGACCACACGTCACAACGCCATGGCCTCCACAATTTTGATTCGGATGCCGCTGCCGGAAAGCAACGGAACCACCATAATGTCGTAATCCATCATGAACTCATTGGCGTTCGGAACCGCTCCCAGCACTGTGACATTCGGGTCATGACGGTTTCTGATGCTGTCGGGAATATCGTGTCCTGCAAGGGTGAATGTCAGGTCGGGATGCGAGGAAAGAATCTCCGGCCATACTTCTTCCAAAAACCACAGGATGCCCTCCACATTCGGAGACCAGTTCATGCTTCCGAGATGAAATAACAGGGGATGATCCGTGGCAATATAATCGTCATCTTCCATGTCATAATTGTCCACATTGATGCCAAACGGGATGACCACTCCGGGCACGCTGGGCGCCGTTTCGTGAAAATATTGATAATCAGGCTCTGATATGGACATGTAACCGTCCACTTCATGCAGTATTCTGCGTTCAACCCGTTTCAGTTGGTGTGCATTGATACGATATGCCAGTTTCAAAAACGGATTGCGCTCATTCTCAGACAGTCTCTCCCAGATTTGATGTTCAATATTATGCAATCTCAATAAAATTTTGGCCTTGGAATACTTCCTAAGCAACGGAATATAGGGTGCCATATAAATTGACTCAATATGGATGATGTCAAAATCCTCACGTTTGAGGATTTCGGTCAACTTGGCAGCCATATTCTTGTGATAAAAACGACCTATTTGGTAGGATTTTCCCGTAAAAAGCGTTTTCAACGCTTCAACCTTGTGGGGGGTCGTGTCAATAAACACTGACTCAAAACGGGTGTTATTCAAGTAGGATTTAGAATATGCCGATACCACATAAGGATGCTTGGGAGTGGCCACCGCAACCACTTTCACCTCCATACCGCTATCCAGCAGGCACTGTGTGATATTGTGGATGGCAATGCACCCCCCGTCGATGGCGGGTAAAGGCGTTTTATGACAAAGTTGAAGAATTTTCATGTCTTTTTTTGGAAAATAGTTTTATGTTTTTGAATTTTTCAATCCATTTGAAATAGGTGTCCGGAGAGAGCACCGCAGTGTCCATCGTGGCATGATAGGTAAGGAAGACACAGAGTGGCAGTAGGATAAAAGATGACATCCACGTGCCGAACCACACCGGCATGGTGCTGCCGTTGGCGATTTTCTCCCCAATAACCGACAAAGCAAAATAAATCACGAAAAAAATGACCGTCAGAACCAGCGGAACGGCGATTCCTCCCTTTCGGATGATGGATCCCAGTGGGGCTCCGATAAAGAAGAACAGCAGACATGCCACCGCAAGCCGGTATTTTCGCTGCAGTTCGATTTGAAAGGTCCACATATATTTTGTACGGTATGTGGCATCCGCATAGTTGAACTGCATGGAATAGATAAACGAACGTGATGTGTTTTCCGCATTGTTCAGCACACGGTCACGCAAATCAGGCGGCAAAGCGGCAATATCACACGACTGGGATTTCTCCTGACTGGCAAACTTTTCGTTGGCACGAACATAGTTGTTATAGTAAAACAAATTGTTGAAAAACACATTCGCCGTATTGTTTTCAATATCTTGAATCTGCTTTTTCATCGTGTCAATCTGTATCTTCAGCTGCTTGTTCGACAATGAAGAGGAATGTCCTTCGAAAAGTTCAGCGTTCACTTGGTTCAAAGAGAAGTCCGACATATCGAACCGTTTGTATTGTTTGTCGAAAGTGGCTCTCATCAAAGGCATTTGGGACCGTTTGCCGGGATTCAGCCCCATATTCGAGGTTTCGTCCCAGAAAGACCCGTCTTTAAGTGTGAACAGAAGGTAATGTTTGTCTGGGGTCACGCTCATCGTGCCCGATGCGGCATACGTGACGGAAGTGTTGCCTTGACGTCGGGAATGGTCATAAATCAGGATATCCTTGATGGTTTCCCCGTCCGGCATTTTCTTCCCCACCAAAATCGAATAGTTGTCAAAACCATCATAAAAGACGCCCTCTTCGATGTTCAAAGCGGGTTTTTGCTCTTGAATGTCATACAACATCATTCTGAGTTTCAGTGTGGCCCGAGGAATCACCTGATCTGAAAACAGATAAGAGGTGATGGTAATGGCCACCGTCAACAACGCCAGCGGGGTCATCATTTTGCGAGTGGAAATGCCTGCCGATTTCAGCGCCACAATCTCGTAACGCTCACCCATGTTGCCAAAGGTCATGAGCGACGCCAACAGCACCGCCAACGGAAATGCCATGGAAGAGAGCGACACCGCCGCATAAAACAGCAGCTTCAGCATGACAGACACTTCCAAACCTTTGCCCACAAGTTCATCCACCCATTTCCAGACAAACTGCATGAGCAACACAAACAACGCCACGAAGAAGGTCAGGAAGAAGGGACCAAGGAAATTCTTGCAGAGGTATTTGTTGACGATTTTCACGAGAGAAGATATTAGTAATCTCCCAGTGTTTCAGGGAGTTGAGCCAAAGCAGCGGCGGCTTGTTCATCGTTAGGAGGCGTACCGTGCCATTTGTGCGTACCCATCATGAAATCCACTCCCTGCCCCATCTCGGTTTTCATCAGAATGGCAATGGGTTTTTGATTGCCTGCAAGGGTCTTCGCCAACTTGAGCGTCTGGACGCAACTCTTCATGTCATTGCCATTCATCTCCAACACCATCCATTGGAATGCCTGGAATTTGGCGCGGAGATTACCAAGGCTCATGACGGAATCTGTACTGCCGTCAATCTGCTTTTTATTATAGTCAACCGTAACAATCAGATTGTCAACGTGCTTTGAGCCGGCAAACATCAGTGCCTCCCAATTCTGTCCCTCCTCAAGTTCACCGTCACCAGTAAGCGCATACACGAGGTGTTTGTCCTGGTTCGCCTTCTTGGCCAAAGCCGCACCAATAGACACGGAAAGTCCCTGCCCAAGGGATCCAGAGGCCACACGAATGCCCGGCAAACCCTCCACAGGTGTGGGATGCCCCTGCAGACGGGTGCCCAGCTTGCGGAACGTCGCCAACTCCGAAATGGGGAAATACCCGCGACGCGCCATCACGCTGTACAACACCGGACTGATGTGACCATTAGAGAGGAAAAACATGTCCTCGCCGTTCCCTTCGCGGGTGAAATGATCGGGATCAATCTCCATCGCATCAAAGTAAAGAGCTGTCAAAAAATCGGCGCACCCCAAAGAGCCACCCGGATGCCCGGATTTTGCCCCATGAACCATGCGGATAATATCTCTGCGCACTTGCGCTGCAACATCTTGTAACTTATTGATTTCCATAATTGTATATTGTTATCGTTTATCTTTCTTAATGTTTTTTTCCTTGCTACAAAGATGCTGCAAAGGTACATAAATTACGAATACGAGCGGACACACGAAATTGCCATTCCAGAGTCGTTTACAAAAACGTTTTTTACGCATTTCTCTGAGACGTGTCAGGAAACGTCTCTACTTCACAATCCGCTCTGCATTTTGCGCTATGAAACTCTTCCAATTGGTCGCTTTGGTTTTACCGAAGACCACTTTTTGTTGCAAATGATGACACACCGCCACCGCCAATGCGTCTGTAGCGTCCAGATATTCAATACTTTCCGAAATAGGATACATTCGGCAGAGCATTGCGGAGACCTGCTCTTTGGAGGCGTTGCCATTGCCCGTGATGGACTGTTTTATCTTTCGTGGCGAGTATTCATAAACCTCCATGCCCGCGTGCAACGAAGCGGCGATGACGATGCCCTGTGCCCGTCCCAACTTCAGCATTGACTGCACATTCTTGCCGTAAAAAGGGGCTTCAATGGCCAAAACATCAGGATGATATTGCTCAATCAGACCGTTGATTTTTTCGTAAATATATTTCAGTTTGGCGTATGGATCCCCTAATTTGGTCATTTGCAGCACACTGAGCACCTCCACCTCGGATTTGTTCAGCTCCGTGTTCAACAGCGCATAACCCATGATGTTGGTACCGGGATCCACCCCTAAAATTTTCCGTCGTATCGTATTGTCTTCCATGTTTTAACTATGACTTTGGCTATTAGCTATTGGCTTTTAGCTCTTAATTCTTGGCCTTTGGCCCTATTGCCTTGGCCCTTCTCCCCTTTTTGAAAAAAAAACTGTTGTTTTCGTAATCAATGACTGCCTTATGGTTGACACAGAAGTCGTTACCCAAAATCATTTGGACGGGTTTGAGGTGCAGAGCCTCGTAAGCCATGTTGATATGGGCGAAATCGATCACCGCGACGTTTTGCATAAGTTTTTGATGGTAATGACCGATTTTGAAGTCAGGGAGGTCAGTGACCAGAACCTCAAAGTCTGTGCCGCCAATTCCCGCATTCACGCCCTCGTTTTTCTCCATTTCCCTGTCCGGAAACAGCTTGTTGACAAACGATTTGTCCACACAGCTGTGCGACGCGCCTGTGTCCAGAACGATACGGATTTTCTCCCCCGCCACCGAGCCGTTCAGCAGCGTATGGTAGTCACCTTTTTCTAATTGAAGGATTTTCAGAGGGGTTTTATACATTTTATGGTTAAAGGTTTATAAGCTCATTCGTTAATTAATGTAAAATGTACAATGAACAATGTACATTGGGGTATTTGGCCTTTTCATTCATTTGATAGAGAATAACACATGGCGACTTTTATATTTATCATGTCATCGCTTCATCGTGTCATCGTCTTTACAGCCACCGTTTCTTGATGAAGAACAATATCAGCAGCACGGAAATGACAAGGCAGAGGGCGATCACATACAGGAACGCAAATGGGGAGTTCGCCATCGGGAGTCCCACATTCATACCGTAAAGTCCTGATATAAAGGTCAGTGGCAGCACTATCGTGGAGATGATAGTGAGCATTCGCATGATTTCGTTGGTCTTGTTGGCCTGCAAGGAATCGAACGTGCTGGAGAGGCCGGCGACCAATTCGCCGTAGTCGTCCACCATATCCCACATCTTCTGGTAGAAGTCCAAGATGTTGCCCCAGTACTCTTCCATGTCATCGGCGAAGCCTTTCACCTCGCCGCTCTCAAACATCTTGAACAGACGGAGTTGCGGTTTAAACATGGTGTTCATCTGGATGATGTTTTTCCGGATGATGGAGATCTGTTCAATGATTTTCTCAGCCTTGCTGCTGAAAAGTTCGCGGCTGATGAAGTCGATTTCGGTGCCAAGACGCTCCACAATGAGGAAAGTCTCTTTCATCATTCTGTAGAGAATGTGGTAGAGCATGGAGTCGGATGTGCCGGTGATTTCGTCCTCATCTTCAGGTTCGGGATCAATTTTCTTCAGGTTGAAGAGGTCTTGCACCACGTAGTGCGAATTTCCGACCGTAATGAGGTAGTCTTGTCCCCAGAAAATCTTGGTTTCCTCGGTTTTCACCAAGCGCGTACGCTGGTCAAGCAGCGGAAAATGCAGCACGAGGAAGAAATAGTCGTCGTAAATATCGATTTTGGGACGTTGCACAAAGCTGGAGCAGTCTTCAATATCCAAGGGGTGAAAATGGAAGTTATCTCGCAAAAAATCCAAATCTTCAACGGTCGGATTCGTTATATGATGCCATTTATAAGCACCGAAATTAATGGTGTCAACCATACGATAACCTCCTTTCTTTTAATGGGTTAGAAAACTATTTTACTACATCTTGGCGCAAAAATTTACAGCTGGCAAAGATACATTTTTTTTCGATGAGACGATGAATTAACGATGAAAGGGCGATGAAAAGGGAGGAAGGGAATGTAGGGGCGAATAATTATTCGCCCCTACGGACCAATGCGTAGAACATTTTCGCGCCTGTTTCCACAATTTCGTCTGGAAAGTCGAAATCGGGATGGTGCAGAGGCGGTTGCGACGTGCCGGAACCCAATCCAAACAACGCACCCGGATAATGCTGGGTGAAGATCCCGAAATCCTCGCCCCAGAAGAAGGGAATCGGCTTTTCGTGATAGGTAAGATTCAGATTGTCAGCACATTCCTTGATGGCATTGACCGCCTTTTCCAGGTTGTTCGAGGCGGCGAAGTACTCTAACCATCGGATATTGCATTGCAGGTTATCGGAGGCTGCTTCGGCTTTCGATTTGCTTTCGATTTCGGAGATAATCTGCTGGAGGTGAGCGTCTTCGCGGGTACGGATGGTAAACCGAAGTACGCCGTCGCCGGCGGCCACCCCGTAGGCTTGGCTGCCGACCCGGAACTCGATGAGTGTGGCCACACAGAAGTCGTCGCGTTGCACATCCCGCTGGTTCAGCGAGAGCACAAAGTCGGTAAGCCGTTGCGCGGCGGAGAACGGAGACACGGCATTCCACGGTTCCGCAGCATGGGCGGTCTTGCCCGTCAGCACAATGTCGCAGCTGATGACGGAACAGGTGAAACTGCCTGGCCGACAGATGATGGTTCCAGCAGGTTCGGCAGGGATGTTGTGCAGGGCGTAAGCGCAATCGATGTTGTAAGATTGCAGGATCCCGCTTTCGAGAATCTGCCGCGCCCCCTCGCCAGTCTCTTCGGCCCCTTGGAAGAGCAGCAGCACCTTTCCCGACGGCAGCGGTTTCTCGTGCAGCATCTCCGCTACGCGCAGCATGATCGTACTGTGCCCGTCGTGTCCGCACTTGTGTGAAACACCCTCGGTTTCAGACTTATACGGCAGATTCAGTGTCTCGTTGACCCGCACGGCGTCCATGTCGGCACGGAGCAAAATGGTCTTCCCGCCGGCAGGTGGTTTCCTTTCGGGAAGGTGAGAATCTTTGTCGGCGCAAGGCGTTCCAGCTCGTGTCTGATGAAAGCGGAGGTCTTCAATTCCTCGTTGGAGGGTTCGGCCATGCGGTGTAATTGGTGACGTATCTCTTTGCAATCCATAATGTTACAATCTACAATTGGAGGATGCAAAGGTATATTTTTTTGCAATTGGCTGTTGGCTTTTGGCTTATATGGTTCCGTTCTTGTAGCGAGGCTGTCGCATTGGCATATCCGGGCATATCCGCGTGATCCGCAGATATAAAAACCGTAAACCTCACTCCGACAACTTCCAAGTGCATCCTTTGACATCGTCCCGGAATTGGATCAGCCCCTTCCCTCTCTCGCATTTCACGTCAACAATATTGCTCGAACAGAATGGGTTGGGATAAGTAGTACCGCCAAAGGATTCCTTCTCAAATTCCACCGATTTTCCATATATCTTATACAAGGATTTGATTTTCCCAAATTGTTGATTGGTAAAAACTTGAGATTTAACCCACCACGAGTTCGCTCCAGGATTTTCACCTCCCAATTGGTCGAACTGGACTAAGTAATAGTAGCCGTATTCACCCTTTTCATAAACATATCCATACACGTTGGAGCTATAGCCGTCCACGTCGAAGCCGAGCCGAATGTTCTCATCGCTACCAGAAAGCAGCACAGAGCCACCAGAAGAACAATGTGGCAGTGGATGCGCATCGTCCGTGAAAGGCTCGTAGATGCCAAGGTCCACATAAACGTCTTTCACAATGAATATTTTGGTTTCTCCGAATTCATTGCAGAAAGTCACGGTTTGTTCTTTTTCGTAGGGAAAATAGTCATTCCAGAAATCTTGAGGAACCGAATAACAGAACGGCGTTTTGCGGCACTGACATAAGCAAAGAACCGCAATGCCCAAAACCAATGCAATATAAAATCTTATTTTCATAACCAAATCAATTTTTTACTGAAACTTTAAACTAAAACTCGTAGCCCACACCCAAATTGACAATCCCCTTGATGCCGACACCCGCTTCGAAGCTGCCGAACCAGTGTTTTGCGCCAGCTTTCACCCCGAAGGCGGTCAGTTGGAACGCGGAACCTGCTGAGGTGTGATCAGGCAGCTCCGCCGGGACGAAGCCCCATGCTGCCGGCGCGAACTCTGGCAGTGTAGATAGATCGCCATAGTAGCGGTTGCCTCGGTTGATGAGTACTCCCACGGCAACACCGGAATAGAGCGTCACGTGCGGACGGTTTAAGTAGGAGAATCGTAACGAAGGCATAATCAAGAAATGGTGCTCCTTACAATCCCAATGAAAAGCATCAGGAGAAACAACATTTCCAACATAGAGCTTTTCCTTCATGAAACTATAACTGGTGGAAAGGCCCAACCAAAACCATTTGGAGGCGCGGTAGTGATAATCCAGCGAGACCACAGGCGTGAAGTGATAATCCGTGGAAGTGGTGCGAACCTGCTCTCCGCCATAATCGAGCGTTGTGTATTGGTGAGCCCATCGGCCAAGAAAACCGAAGTGGTCGCTCACCCCCAACCGGAACTCATGGCGACACAAAGATTTGTCTGTGGCCCAGTGCGGCTGCGCCTGCTTGATGGCCCGCTGCTTGCTGAAACCATGGAGATAGGCAATTTGGAAATAGAGGTAGTGGTTTCGCTGAAACATGTACTGCTTTCCATCATATTGGTGATGGCTAACATATCCTTGAGCAAAGTCTGTTGTGGCAACATTCAATCCAACCAAAAAACGAAGGTAATTCTGACTGGGTAATTGAAAATACACACCAACATCGGTCATTATGTCAGCATAAAAAACGTTTCTGTTGTAAACATAGTTTTGATAACCTATTTGCTGAAAATCATCTGAATAATCACTGGATTCATTACTCCCTCTCGATCCATCAAAACCATAGAGAAAAGTTCTCCAAGGCATCCGAATCTGAGTGCCAACATTTGCCGTTATCCATAATTTGTCAGCGAGAGGATAATGAAATTCAAACTTAAGAGGCATTGAGACACCGAAATAATCTTTAAGGCCTACCATGGATAATCCTTGAATTCCAAGATCCAGAGCAGCGGATACCCCAAAATAATCTGCGAAGTGATAGGAAAATTCCAATCCAACGCGTCCACCCAATCGGGGCCGTGTGTAGATTTCTTTGCCGGTAGTAACGTCAATCAACTCTATAGGATGTACAATCTCCGCCTCCGCCGTATAGCCGAAGTGGAATCCGTTGAAAGGACTGTCGTGAAGAACCGACTCTGTCTTGATATGAGGAGAGTTCTCGGGCTGCGGTGCCTCCGTTTGTGCGGGCGCGAGGGAGTTCAAACCCAAAAGCATGAGCCCTGCCAATCCGTATTTTTTGATGCTGTCCATAGTAGAAACGTTCTGTTGTTCGTACTGTATGACGCGATTTTCCAAAAAGGTAACGGTCTGCGCCCACAATTTTTCCAACGAATCGGACGGCGTCTGCCCATCAGCACCATTCAGCTCGTAAAACAGCTGCTTGAATTCCTCGCTGTGAATGTAGTCGGCGATGATGACGGTGTCCTGCACGCGCACCGTGTCGCGCACATAGACGGTGTCGCGCACCACGTGCCGCTTCACCACATACATGGTGTCTGTGGTTTGCGCGGAGATACTTCCTATAGTACTGAATAACAATACGATAAATGTGATAACAGTCTGCTTTTTCATGGCTTTTGCATTAAATAGACCGTGTCTTTCACTATTGCGGTGTCACGGACCACCACCGTGTCGTTCACTACAATCTCTTTGGTGACGACGATGATTTGGGGTTTGGTTTCCGACTCATGATGTTTCACTGGCGCAATCGCTTCGGAAGGCCGGGTTGTTAAGCCGGGCTCTGTTTGCAAACTGTTCTCGGCGATAGTGTCGGCCGGAAGTCTTACTGGGGATTCAGCAGGTGCGACAGGCTCTTGCAACGAACTGTTGTCCAGCGCAGTACGAGAGACTTGCCAGATGCCGACTCCGCCGACAATCCCCGCAATGGCCGCGGTGGCCAATGCCGCGCGGTGCGTTGCCACAAAGACGCCCGGACTGGACGGTGCCTCCGCCGCTGCCTGCCGTATTTGTGTGGTAGTGAGCGGCTTTGAAGGCGCGTAGGTCAGAGAGGAAAGCCCGCTCCGGAACATCCGGTCGGTGCGGGCGGCCTCGGAATGCTGTAATAAGAATAGTAGTATCATGACAAAAACTCCCTTTTTTCGTTTTTCTTTCTCGTGTGCCATTTGGGTGAGCAGCTGCCGCAGCCGTTTGCGGGCGCGATAGAGCGTCTCCTTGGAGCTGGCGATGGAGATATTCAGCAGGTCGGCTATGTAGGCATGTGACTGTCCGTCAATAGCATAGAGGTTGAAGACGGTGCGTTGCGGAACCGGCAGTTGTTGCACCGCTTCGAGCAGCTCCTCTTGCGTGAAGTCCATCTCCCAAATGGATGTCTCCTCGGAGGCGACATCTGGTGTCTCCTCTTCCACAATCGGCACGGTATTCATGCTTTCGCGAAGATGCTGGATGGCGTGGTTCACGGTGATGCGCATCAGCCAGGCCTCGAAGCGGCCGGTGGCGCGGTAAGTGTCGGAGCGTTCCATCGCCTTGAGGAACGCCTCGTGCGCCAGATCCTCCGCCAATGCCAAGTCATTGACATAGCGGTGGCATGCGCCGATCATCCGTCCGATGTTGGCCGCATACATCCGTTCCCAAAATGCCGCGTTCTCCATTTTTCGCCTTGTTCATGATGATGACGCAAAAATAGCAAAAGGTAACACTCGAAGGGGAAAATTTTTTCGTTTCAGGTTGTGGGGAATCATCTCCGCAGATCGTACGGATTACGAGGAAAAATACAGGTGCTATTTTATGTCTTCACTTTGTGTCCCTTCATCCCAGTACTCCTTGTCGCCTTAAACCATAAACTCTAACCCTTCAATAACCTATAACCCATAACCAATAACCATTAATGATGGTACGGTTCCCCGCGCAAAATCGTGCACGCCCGGTAGAGCTGCTCGGCGAAAATCAGGCGCACCATGATGTGCGGGAAGGTGAGCTTCGAGAGGGCTAATTGCGCGTTTTGGCGGGCATAGACGGCCTCGGAGAAACCGTACGCGCCGCCGATGACAAACGTGAGCGTTTTCAACCCCGAGTTGGCCCGCTGCTGGATGAACTCCGCGAACTGCACGGAGGTCTTCTCCTTGCCGCGCTCGTCCCACAACACTACGTATTCATCCGACTCTATCTTCTTGAGTATCAGCTCCCCCTCACGCTTCTTCTGCTCCTCCACCGGCATCGACTTGGCATTCTTCAAATACGGAATCGCCACGGTCTCGTACGGGAGGTAAGCCGCGATTTTGGCCGTGTACTGCCGGATGGCCTCGTCAAAAACGTCGCCATCGGGCTTGCCGATCCATATCAGTTTAATTTTCATAGTGATCAGTGAACAGTGAACAGTGATCAGTAAACTGTATTATACCATTTCCTTGAACAGCCCCGGGGGGGGGCAAGAGCTCGGTAGCGCGGGGATTGTTCATTAACGTTATTCCTCCAACGTTATCGGGAACAATATGTTGTTGTTCAGCATACATTGGGCGCAAACGTTGAGTTCACCCTGGAGGCGGTGTTGCACCATGTTGCCGAGACGGTCGCGCAACGCTTCGATGGTCACGTTTTGCACGATTTCGTTGGCGAAGGCGAACATGAGCAGACGGTTGGCCGCCGCCTCGCCTATGCCACGGGTGCGCAGGTAGTATAACGCCTCTTCGTCCAACTGCCCCACCGTGGCGCCGTGACTGCACTGCACATCGTCGGCGTAGATCTCCAAGAACGGCTTCGTGGTGACGTGCGCCTTGTCGGGCAGCAGCAGGTTCTTGTTGGTCTGGAAGGCCGCCGTGCGCTGCGAATCTTGCGCCACGAGAATATGTCCGTGGAAGTTCGCCGATGCTTCATCGTCCATAATGCCCTTGTAGAGCTGGTAGCTCTTGCAGTCGGGCGCGGCATGGTTGATGAAGATGTGGTTGTCGCAAACCTGCTCTTTGTCAACGAGATACAAGCCATACAGCTTGGCTTCCGCCATCGGCTCGTTGAGGTTGACGTGGAAGGTGTTGCAGATGTAGCCCGCATTGAACGTGATGGCCGTGGAGGTGAATGTCGAATAGCTCTGCTGATGTACGAAAACATGGTTCAACAGCATGGAAGCGGCATCCTTGTTCTCGGTTTTGTAGTAATGCAGATGCGCGTTCTCGCCCAAGTAAATCTCGGAAACGATATTCGAGAAGGAAGATTCCTTTTGGATGGAGTCATCGCACTGGATAACAGAGAGTTCTGTGTTCTTTCCCATCACGATGAGGTGACGATTGTTGACCAGAAGCGGGTCAGTGGTGTTCATCAGCGAGACGATTTGCATCGGTTTCTCAACCTTCACATTGTCAGGGATATAGATAAAAGCACCGTCGTTGAAGAGGGCTTCGTTGAGGGCCACCAAACCGTTCTCTTTCTCCAAGTTGGAGTGCGCCAACAGCGGCAGCACTAAGTCGGGATATTGACGGATGGCTGCGAACAAACTGCCCGTGATCACGCCCTGTTCGTCAACAGTAACTTCCTGCTTCTCAGAAATATACCAACCATTGCTGACCGGTAATACTGTGGGGTGCAGATCCTGCACGCGGCATTGGAAATACTCCGCCAACGGACGGTACGGGTCGGGTTGCAGCTTTTGGATGTAGTCGGTTTTCACTTTCTTGTTCAGCACCGACTGTTGCCAGCCTTGCAAATGCTTGTCGGGCAGCTCTTTCTGCAAGAAAAGGTCCATCGCTTTCCGACGGAGGTCGCGGATGGCCGCCTGCCCGCCGTCAGGATATTGCGCCTGATTTTCGTTGAAAAGCCCCTGGATGAATTGTGTGAACGCTCTCATAATTTGCCCTGTTCGTATTCTTCCTTAATCCAGTCGTAACCACGCTCTTCCAGTTCGAGGGCCAGTTCCTTCGGACCCGATTTCACGATTTTGCCATCGAAGAGCACGTGCACCACATCGGGAACGATGTAGTCCAACAGTCTCTGGTAGTGGGTGATGACGATGATAGCTTTGTCTGCGCCGCGCAGGTGGTTAATGCCGTTGGCGACCACGCGGAGCGCGTCGATGTCGAGGCCGGAGTCGGTCTCGTCGAGGATGGCGAGGTAGGGGTCGAGGAGCGCCATCTGGAAGATCTCGTTGCGTTTTTTCTCGCCGCCGGAGAATCCCTCGTTCACGGAGCGGTTGCTGAGCTTGTCGGTGAGCTCCACCACTTTCTGTTTCTCGGCCATCAGTTTGAGGAACTGGGCGCCGTTGAGCGGGTCGAGGCCACGGTATTTGCGAACCTCGTTGAGGGCGGTGCGCATGAAGTTGGCGATGCTCACACCGGGGATCTCCACCGGGTATTGGAAACCGATGAAGACACCTTCGCGGGCGCGGTCCTCAATAGACAAATCCAGCAGGTTTTTGCCTTTAAACCAGACATTTCCCTGCGTCACTTCGTAGCCGCTCTTGCCGGCGATGGCGGAAGCCAACGTGCTTTTTCCGGTGCCGTTCGGGCCCATAATGGCGTGCACTTCCCCCGCATTCACCTCCAAATTCACGCCTTTCAATATCTCTCTATCCT
>R25__coassemble_1210_pt1 | contig 13280 bp, 15 predicted proteins | sample R25__metabat2_low_PE_038 | metagenome-assembled genome bin R25
AAGTGCATCTGGATTGTCAACACAGTGGCCGCGGCGGGCGAGAGAGGCATCACCTTTGCCGAGCTCAACCGCAAGTGGACCGCCGACCCCGAAAACGACCCCATCCCCGACCGCACTTTTCATCGTCTGCGCGGATACATAGCCGATATTTTTGGCATTGACATTGATTGCGACAAGAGGTACAACGCCTACTATATCCCTTATCGCGACGAGTTGTACGATGACAGGCTGAAAATGTGGCTGCTCAACAGTTTCGCCATGCACAGTCGGCTGTCGGGCGATCTGGAACTTCGCCGTCGGGTGCGCTTTGAGGAAATCCCGGGCGGCAGCCGATGGTTGGACCCCGTCATGGAGGCGATGCAACAGTTCCGTAAAATCTCTTTTCTCTACCAAAAAGAGTATGAGACCGAAAAAACTTCATACCCGAATTGTGCGCCTTTGGCGTTGAAACTCTTTAAGCAGCGGTGGTATCTGATAGCGGACAAGGGCGTGGGTGAAATACGCTTTTTCGCCCTGGACCGCATGGCGGAGGTGAAATCGCTTGACGAAAAGTTCCAGATGCCATCGGATTTTGATGTGAACGACCTTTTTCAGGATGCTTTTGGCATGTATGTGAATCCCGAAATCGCCACCGAGCGTGTTGTGGTGAAGGCCGACAGGGACCAAAGCCGTTATCTGATGAGTCTGCCGTTGCACCACAGCCAGCAAATTATCGAGAAAACGGACGATTACTCGGTTTTCTCCTGGCGGCTGAAACCCACCTACGACTTTGTCCAGCAGTTGCTCACCATGAACCTTCACATTGAAGTGTTGGAGCCGTTGTCTTTGCGGACCCGAATAGCCGACCTGCTGAAAAGTATGGCAAAGAAATATAGTTGTTCGCCAAGACCGAACAGTTCGCGAAACTGAGATACGAAGGGTATAAGAAGTTGAGCGAAGGGAAATAATCCTTAATTGGAATTCTCGTAGAGACGTTTCGAAACGTCTCTACAATATATCCATAAAAGGCGCACCTGCAAAAAATTGTGGGTGCGTCTTTTATAATTTTATATTGGAATATTTTGTAATTTTGCAGCACAGAAAATGAATAGAAATGAACGATGAATTAGACAAGTAAATTGTATACGCAGTGCGGAGACAATTCACATGGACATTTAATCACGCAACTGCCCGACAAAAAACTTCTTGCTGAGAAGCTACAGCGGGCCGTTGCCATTGCAAAAGAAAAAATTGTTGAACAAAAAAAGAAAAAAGAAGAAACAGACTAAAGACCAACCATATATAATTGTAGATAGCGTTTGTGGCTATCCTTAAACGTCAAATTTGAAGTATCAACAAAAAAGAGAAATATAGAAAGAAAAGTAAACTAACATATTATTAATCATAGCGTTTGCTATTTGTTCGAGTAACACTGAAACGTAGGAAATTTCAAAATTACACCGAGAACAGATTGTAAACACCCACAGCGTGGGCGTTTTGTCTGTGTAATCGGTTTCCTACGACGCAGTGTTAAGCTGAAATGACAAAATGTCACCTTTGGAGTTCTTTCAATGTTTTTCCCTTACATTTCCATTCCATGAGTCCATTTGCACTAACTCCTAATACAATACAGGCGGCTAAAGAAGGACTACTAAAAATGTAATCTTTTGTCAACTTTGCAGAGTCGGCATTTTCGACAATATAACCATTATTTACTAACTTGTTTCTTAACGCTTCAATAGAAGTGTTTACCGAACCTAAAGATTTGGAAATAGTTGAATCTTTAAATACGGCAAATCCTTCATTGGTAGGTTTCCCTGTTGCCAGTAATCCTTTTTTTGTTATTTGAAAGATAAAATCATCTTCAACACTGCTTTTACTTATAATTGCATCAAAAATCTTGTGTCCTAATGTATTTACTAAAAGCATTAGATTATCAATGAATTCTTCCATCTCTGCCTGATCAGGCTCACTAATATTGGATTTTGTTGGTTTAGTAGAATTTTCAATAGAATATCGTTCCGCTTCTTTTGCCAATTCATATAGCCTACTTTCAAGATATTTAATATGAGCCTTATTTAGGTTATTATCCTTGCTGATAAAAATAATGGTTTCGTTCCAAAAATCTTTAGAACCAAGATGCTGAATTAGACGTTGTTTAATATTCTCTGCTTCTCCAATATAAACAATGTTATCACCGAGTTCATTTTTACCGATCAACAAATAAACACCGGTATTATTCAAATCTTCTCTGTCCTCTGATTTTTTAATTAGATTTCTTGGAATCTTATATGCTTTTCCTGACCAGTTAGACAATTCGCACATAATGCGGCCATTAGGATCCCCATCAATAAGATAAAGTGTAATTTTTCTTCCTCTATTTGCCATAAAATACTATTTGCTTTGTGCTGCAAAAGTACAAATAATTCACCATAAATGTATAGTTATTTTTTCAACGGCAAAGAAATGAAATTAGACGGTCGTTACATCGATAAGGTGGTTGACATCACGATTCTAAAAAATGGGAAAGCCATTGCAGGCATTGGCGTGAAGTTCGTGATGCAAAACTATTCTCAAAACTCCAACAATTATTTTGAGAATATGTTGGGCAAAACGGCGAATATTCGTTGTGCAAACATTCCGTATTTTCAGATATTTATCATGCCTGACAAACTGCCTTATTACAAAAATAACGGCACTATTCAGAAATGGGAGGAGTTCTCCGTTCACAATTCGGCCAAATATCTGACTCTTTCTAAGGACGACATACAAACATCTGTGCATACGCCAACCAAAACGTTATTGTTTGTAGTGCATTTGCCTGAAATCAAGGAAGAAGTTTTCGACCGATATGATTATATCCATTATTATGAACGGCAGCAGAATCTTCAAGTTTGCGAATCACCTATGCAATACGGAAACTTCTCTTCCGCTGTCGTCCACAACGACTACGAAGAATTTGCCGAAAAGGTTGTACATTACATACGGTTTTTGTAGAAGAAAATATAGTCGTTGCAGAATGGAGTACAAAAACTAGTACAACATAATAGCAATATCATCAAATTACAAGAAACTGAGCAAAGGGAAATAATATGTAATTCACAATAATAGGAAAGGGGCAACAGGTGAAACACCCGTTGCCTTTTTTATGAATTGTATTATTTTCTTTATTGTGTCACAAACACCCGACAGTTGCATAGGAGACCTTCTCAGCAACGTTTTATTATTGAAATGGTTATAACACTACAACCTTTTTTACAACATTTCTTCCAAAAACCCAATAAAGTTAATAAATGAAATACCTTCTCCTCAAATAAGCAATCCACTCGTCCTTTTGCTCCATGTTCAGGCATTCTCTCATTCTTTGAAATAAAGTCCCATAACTTAATGGCACAAATGAGTTGTAATGCTCATCTCGCAGCATTTCTTTGTATTTGGGCATGGCATCCAAACTGAAATGTATATTTTCCTGTGGGTAGAGAGTTATGCTGATGAAATTGGCAATATCACTATGCAAAACCATTGACGCACCAAGGATATGGTTTCGCCAAATCTGACGAAACTTGTTTGAAACAAGGTCATCATCTGTCACATTAGCTTTATAATAGCCGCATTTTTTTGTAACATCCTTATAAGCTCCAGACAGACATGTTTTACCCGAACTGTCTTTCACATGCTTGTATTCCCTTGAATCGGACTTTAGTGGGTATGCCTTCTCGGTATATTTTACTTCAATACCGATACCACACTGCTGATTGTCTTTATTGATATAAGGAATATACACGTCAAAAGCGGTGCGGTCATCCAAATATTCGGCAACTGGTTCCGGATGGTATTCAATGAGGATATCTTTAATGGTCGCTATCTCTTCTTTCCCAAGGATTTTGTTAAATAAAAGTTTGCATCCCTCAAGGTCATGCCTCATTGGGAAGAAGATATTGTACGGAATATGCTCACTGCGCAACAAATTGGTCAGCATCTGTCCACTTGGTGCCGTTGATGACGTCGCAACAGGCTGTTTTAGTTCATCCATAATCTCTTTTCTAAAACCCTCAAAAAAGATCAATCCTTTCTTTGCGTCATTCAGTTTAAGCACATTAGGATGATTGTAAAAACCCACTTTGAGTTCATTCACGCGGAAACCAATTTGATGTTCTCGTGCTTTGCGTTTAAACGCCTCGTAAGACAGTTTTCTTACGCCCATATAGTTCTCTCTAATCATATCGTTTCTGGCAATCTGGTTGACCATATCATATATTGTTTCTTTGGTTTTCATATTATTTTCAGTGTTCAATTAAGCCAATTAATAAATATCAAACAACGACATCGCGTCAATTGTCTTTCGACAATTTTCTTCTTCTTTCTAAAATATTCTTCATAAAAAAATATTTCAATGAAAGCAATGAACCTGCAAGATATGATATTACAAACACATTAATAGCATCATCTATTCCCATAATAATAACCAAATGAAAATTCCGCTTTCCACAACACTTTCGAATCAGAAAAATTCAAAAGTCTTTTTTAACGATATTATTCCTAAGTTGTAATCGGTTAAAATTCTATTGCTTCCACCCACTTCTTCATCCATTCGTACAGATTCATCTCATGTATTTGTTGAGTCCTGATATACATCACAAGATGCTCATTTTTCCAGCGTTTTTTAACAATCTGGGCTGTGTCAAAACCAATCTTACCATCCCCCACTGACAACACCATACCAATCCAGTACATATTTTCAACGCTTCTTGCCAGTCGCATTTCAAACCATTCTCTTTTTTCTTTCCAAACCTGACACACCATGACATAGGCCATTTTTAAAGCATCAACATACATCTCTTGCAAATGGGGCATCCAACAGGAATTTATCTGACGGAATAACAAATCCACAGTTTCTTCATAAATAGCCTTTCTATCACACTCTAAAAGGTCATCATCCTCTGTCATCAACATTAGAGCGGACATCACGAATACTTCTCTCGCCACTTTTTTGTTATAGTCATCTGTAATCTTTGTCCCAAGTCCTTCATGCCTGGTCAAGTACGATTTCAGCAATATCTTATAGGCTTGCTTGTATGTTCCTCTCATTTGGAGAGGCAACGTGTATCCCCTATAAATTTCCAACAACTCGTCTCCAAACTGTGGGAGTTTATGCATGTTTAAGGAAAACAATAAAGTATTATATCCTTTCTCTAAACAATCCAAGAGGGCATCCTCTTTCTGTTTTTCACATTGTCGTGCCAAAAATACAAGATATCGTGGATTAGCGAAATCCGTCATCGCATTCTTAACCGTAAACGTATTATCAAAAAAACCGTCTATTAGCTGATTAGCCTCATCCACAGAATCTTTCGCATACGAATCAGAAAAATCGCTATACTGATTGGAACCATAATACCATCGCTCAACAACGTTTCTACCCAAAAACTCACAGAAGCTGATCATAACATTCTTGATAGTGCTGGCAATCTCGGTTTCTCTTATTTCAAATTGTTTTTGGCCGTCTTTTGCCAATGGATGATCTGATTCTAAATCATCATACCCCCTAAGGGTACCCCCTTCTCTAACAAATTGCTTATACCAGTGCATCAATAATATCAGACCCAACTCGAGTTTACTGTTGTTACAGTAATTCAGAACACCTATGAATGTCTCAGGCCTTTGAAGTCTATATGCCAATGCATCTTGTAATGGGGGATACTTGAGCTTTATAAACATCTTGTACAGTCGCTCATATTGTTCATCATCTTCCAAATACATGGCTATGAAAGCCAGCCATTCTGGCAAATCCAAATATCCTCCACCATAACCAAAATAATCTCTGTTATGCCTGGTATCCTTTATTGCTTCAGCATCAATTTCCTCTATCAATAGGTCTATTGTGTCCTCATCGATAATAATACTGTAAGCAAACTCCTCATTCCATGTAAAATAAACCCAGTCTAAAAATTTTGTGTTAACAATGCCTGATTGCTCATTAAGGAATTCGGCCATTTCCTTGAATCTCCAAGCTTTCTCATATTCTTTGGTAACAACTTCGTCACTTACATCCAACAATGAAACACGAAAAGCCTCTTCACAAAATTGCAGAGCGGACTCTTTTAGATGCTGCAATTCTAAATTACAAACATTGAGTATTTCCTCTATGCCTACAGAGTCATTTTCATCAATGTGACGTTGAAGCAAAGGCCATATACGCTCAGCAAACAACCTCCCTTGCGAATGCTTACTCACATAGCTGTCCACTACTTCATGCGTTTTCAGAATTTCCGCCGCACGCTTAGGTGTCGTCGTCCTTACAAGTATGTCTCTTTTCAGCTTCATAGAGCAATCTCTTTATAGTGGTTTCGCGTTTTTGCAAAAGTCCAATATAACTCAAACATGTCTTTTACAAGGTTTTTGTCTTCCTCATCCATCAATTCAAAAATACCGGTAGAAGCAATGGATGAAAGATGATAGCCCAATGAGCCACCAATCAAGAAAACCCTCTCACCGTCGATAATTAAGAACCTGTCATGGAATTCCCATTTCTTGCCAAGATCATCGCTTGTTGAAATACACGCCAAAGTTACTTCGGTACCGTTTTTTACTGCTTTAGGAATCGCATTTGAAATCTCAGGCTCCCATGTTTGAACCTTCTTGTCAAAATCCGCCTTTTCTTTCACCAACATATAGCGAAATTTCAGACTGTTTCTCAAATGATTAAAGATACGACAATCACTGGCAACATCATTCTGATTATAGTTGAAATAGGGATCCCAAATATCCACACTCCTTCTAGCCAACTCTACAAGTGTCATATACCACCGTGGTGGTAATGCAGGGTATTTCGGACGATGGAAAAAGGCGTAGCTCTTCCCATGTATCATATTATCGTCTGCAAATTCTGACGATTTATTGATTGTCACCCTTCTCTTCATCATCTTAATCCTCCATCATTCTCTTTACGTCTTCTAATATCAGTTCTTGTTCCTCACGTGGCAATCCTTTCAGCTTGGCTACGATTTCCTTTGCTATTTTTTCTTTTCCTTTTCTTTCTTTAGCCACTCCCCTGCTATCGCTTGGGGCTATCACATCCTTTTCCATAGCCACTTCCTTTTCCCCTGTAGCACCGTCTATGACACCCATATTCAGCACAATTTTTCTGATAAAAATGATTTTTTTTACTGCAAAAACAATTTCTCCATTTTCATCTCTCACTTCTACGTCAGGGCATGTAACAGGTTGATTTGTCTGCAACAAACATTTACCTTGTTCTATATCTGTTTGTATTTCCACAGGTTTACCTATCTGTTTTCCTTCCTTATCGAAATCTGTGATTGTAAAGAAAAGAGGAAATTCCCCCGACTTTCTGGCTGTCATGGTGCAAAGCATACCTGCATGACTGTCAGATGCTGTAAAATGAATATCTTTGATGATTGGATGATGCCATACCATATACATTCCACCCCATCTGTTTTGATATTTGCAGACATCAAAGCCCAAACGTTTTTCAGTAATTGAAGATAATTGACCCAACTCCTCTTCATTAAGTTTTAACTTATTATCTTTTGGGGGTTCCACATAAGAAATCACATAATATGGCCCTTTCCTGAAAGGGAGGATTTCTGTTAGTTTTGTATCATCGAAATCTTGTGTAAGCACCTCATGATGTTCTATCTTGGGCAACTTGTAATAATTCGAGGACGTGGCACCAATTTTATCTTCCCAAACATGGTAATTGTCCATCCATTTTTCAAAAACGGGACAATCTTCAACCTCTATAATAAAACTCCCTTCTCGACAAACAACGTCATCTTTGGGTGAAAAATCATAGTCAGGCATATCAGGTTCAACCTGCTCAATTATTGAGAGGACATTTATCTTATCGCCTCCCCCCGTATAGAGCAGAGACATTCTCCTTAAGATACTTTCCTTACCAGAATCCATAATACAAGAGTCCATTTTTACCATTCTTCAATATAATCAGAACACATACCTCGTGCTTTGGTTGATGTTGGAATATAATACTCTATTCCATTAAGTTTTGACATCTGGTCCACATAAGAATCGTGATTAAATGAAATAAACTCCACTCGGTCTTCTAAGATAACATGAAGTTGGTTCAAATAATTTATTGACCTCGGATAAATACGCCATCTCGTAACCTCCTCAGGCAATACAAACTTTTCATTATTACTCATCATTACGAGCAACTTGTCTTCATATTCCATTATATTCCCAAAAGTTGCCGCACTTCCTTTTATCAAACGAGAATTGCTTTTAAGATTAAAAGTTCCAAAACTATTCAATCGGTCGGCATGTGAGTTTTCTTTCCACTTGCTATATTTTATAACACGCACCTTGTTACCTGTGGCCTGATATACTTTGTCACGTATCCCCCAACTTAGTATCGCATCTCCCTTGAAATCATCAATGAATGCATTTTCTTCAATTTCTTTTTCGAAAACACGATGAAAGTAAGAATTTTTGTCTCTATCCAACTTAAACATGGATATATATGAGTTCCCGTTATGGGAAGAACTGAATATGCTTTCAAAGATATAATTCGAGAACAGAGAATACTTCTCTGACACCTGATATAATTGCGGTTCTATTTCCTTTAAAAAGGCGTAATTGTAATTACTACCAGGTCTATATTCATACAAGCCATCACTGCCAGCTGACAAAGCCATTTGAGGATAATCATTTGCAATTATGGAAAGAATTCGAGCATCCCATAGCTTTAGAGCCTTAGTACTAACCTTATATTTCTCCGACCTGGGCCGATGAGCTGTTGCCTTAAACAAGCCTTTTTCGGTGGAATAGTACAGAATATTATTATAGATTTCCGTATCAACAGGTAGCGCGGATGAAGGAGCCGGTTGCACACCAATTATACAATCCTCAATATCTTTTTCCTCCAAAAAATGTTTTCGCCGGCATGTAGACGAGTATCTTCTCAATACAATCTCCTTAAATTCATCATCCTCAAACAGCCTTTTTGTCTTACTTCCATACAAATAACGGCCATCCTTGTAACCATATAAGAAAGTTAACCAATCACCGTTGTGTTCTATGACCTTATCAATAACCTGATCCCAATCGTAGATACGCAGATCGCCGTCAAAAGTCCAAAGATACAATCTACCACGGTACAATTGGCAGTCGTAATAGTCACCAAATAATGTTATCTTTAAAGGTTGCATGATAAAGTCTGTTGAATTTTTGACATTTTTGCTTTGGTAATCCTATGCAGTTCGACCCACTTTTTCAGCACAATGTCAGAGGGGACATCGTACGTATTTGCCATATAGTTACAAGGGTAACCATGCCATTCAGTAGCATTAGGGTCTTTTTTAAACTTAGCAATCTTTAGTTCTTCATTGTTAAGCCCCTGCCCCAACACAGTGAATTTTTCATTTGCGTTCAACACAAAACCCCAAGCTTCGTTTTCAACCACCCACTCATTTTCATAAGTGTACTTGAAACATCTGAATTCCTCGTCATGTGTAACAATCCAAATGCTTTTGTGAGGGTTCCCTATCTGCCTATGTTTTGGGGAAGAAAGATAGTGAACCTCTTTCTTATCATATTCAAATTGATATGTAAACTGAATATCTGGCATCTAAAAAATATAATTACATCTCTATTTCCATTGTGGTCAAGAACGATAACTACACTCACCCCTCCCCCCCACACACACTTTCAAATCCTTCACAATTGTCAACTTCCAGTATTCCTTCCTCCTCATGCCCCACATACGGCCCCTCTTTGCACTCGAAGATGACGGAACCCGGTTCCAGGGCTTCCACGGTGTGCCAGACATTCTTTCCCACGTTCACGCCGTAGCGGCCTTCCGATGGGTTGAGGATTATGTTTTCGATGATGGTGCCGTCGTCGTTGTAGGTGATGACACGTATCCTGCCACGCAACACAACAAATGACTCCTCTTTCTCCGGATGGCGATGAACGGGGATGTTGGCACCCGGTTCCACGGCATTCAGAAAACGATGGCACTTCTCATCCAGACTCTGATGAAAGTTCAGATTCATCCGCAGCCGGGGCGATGCCTTGGCCTGGGCGGTCAAGCTGTCAAGTATCTTGTTGTCTATAATCATAATGGTTTCTCCTGATACGAAAATGTGTCAACCCCTCCTTATTCCTCTTATTTTGTGTAAAACAAGGGACAAAAATAAAAATTTTTCTTCTTCTGTCACTATGCACCCTAAAATATTTGTCCTCTTTGAGATAAGACATTCACTATACAACTCCAATTGAACACGTCATTACCCATGAACTTTGTCATTTGGTACATCATAATCACACCAAAGAGTTTTATGCGTTGTTGACCAATGAGATGCCACATTGGAAAAAAGTGGAAAAACAAGTTGGAAAGGATGATGAGGTGACCTTGATAGCAAGCAAGGAACCCGACTGGAGCAAGTTCCAAGACTTCATCATGGGCGAGGTCCGTTACAACAGCTTGTTGAAGACCTTCCCTGCCGAAGCCAAGGAATTGTTCGCCAAGACCGAGCAGTTCGCGAAACTCCGTTATGAGGGGTATAAGAAACTGAGCGAGGAAAAATAACATGTAGGGGCGTATCGCATACGCCACCTGTAGAGACGTTTCATGAAACGTCTCTACCATTCCCCAAAACGGGCGTTGACCGATTGTGGTCGCGCCCGTTTTTTCATATTGGATTATTTTGTAGTTTTGCGGGGTTGAAAAATACAGAACGATGAGCATCATAGAATTAAACAGGCAAAGCATCATAGATATCTGTCAAAAGCACAAGGTTAAGACACTCGCTGTTTTCGGATCGGTGTTGACAGACAGGTTTCGTGATGACAGTGACATTGACTTCGTTGTCGATTTCACCGATGTTGATGAAAGAGACTATGCGGACAACTATCTTGAGATGCAGGAATCGCTTCAGAAACTTTTCGGCCGCGAAATAGACCTTTTGGAGAACAAAGCTATTCGAAATTCTATTCTTCTCCAGACAATCAATGACAGCAAACAGGTTATTTATGGATAATTATACACAAAAATATCTTGAGGACGTCTTGACCGCTTGCAAGGAAGTCTCCTCCTTCTTTGAAAATCAGCCCAAACTTTTCGAAAATTTCAAAGATGACACGTTGCGACAACGTGCCGTGGAAAGGAATGTGGAAATTATGGGAGAGGCCATCAATCAGATGCTCAAGCGTAATCCTGACGTAGCTCTTACCAATGCAAAGGCCATCGTCTCCACCAGGAACCGTGTCATTCATGGATATGACAGTGTTACTCCTGAATTTCTCTGGAGTTTGATTATTAAACATATTCCGCTGCTCCAACAGGAGGTAGAAACGCTATTGCAGAACAATTGCAAGACGGAATAAGAATAAAACACATTGTGTTGTTACCCCTGCAATTCCCCAAACGGGCGTGATCGGATTTCGGTCGCGCCCGTTTTGTTTGTGTCGGATTTTTTTGTATGTTTGCCAAAAACTAAATGTTTATGTCAACCTCAGAAATCGTGATATTGGTGGCCATCATCCTGATCTATTTCGGATGGGCACTGTTCAACGGATTCTTGGCACGGATGCGGAACCATTCTTTCGCAGCGTGGTTCGGCATCTCGCTGTGCATTCTGCCGCCTTTTGCAATGATTGCGGTGTTGGTGTATTGCAAAGAGGACAATACACATATTGTGCCATGACGGCATGTGGGGGCGAATGATTATTCTCCTCTACAAATCCTGCATATCCGCCATACATCAAACGTTATCTTCCTAAACTGGGCACAATCGAACATCGTTCACGCCCGGTTTTTCATTTCCCACCATGAATAATCCTTCACCGCCAATGCCCGTTCTTCTATCTTATATGTATGGATAAACACAAAATGTTACATACCCGAAAGTTTTTCTCATAAAAATTTTTTTGTGGATGTAACATTTCCGTTTTTTCCATACTTATTAGGTGGAACAGAAAGAAAGTTTTTTAGAACAGTCTTGGTTATGGCAAAACGGATTAAAAAGGATGACCCCATGTACAAAGAAGCGCTATCTTGGATGGCATATCGCTATGCCATCGGAATAACAGAGTATCCCAGACGTAGCGGACTGAGCGATGCGGAACGTTACCGGATGTTTCGCGACATCGAGTTCGACACGGAGGAGTTCCATGCCCTTGCCGCAGCATTCGCCGACTTCTTGAAACGGAAGAAAATTACAGACATCGTTCAGCTCAGAGACCGATACCGAGAGAACGACCTCATCTGGCTGTCGCGCAATTACGCAATGGGCAGGCACTCATATGCGGCCTCCCATTGCGACGATATTATGAGTTACTCCAATGAGGTGCTGTCGCCCGCGAGGAAGGAATTCATGGCGCGGGACATCCGGCGCGAAATCGCCGACCATCTCCGCTTCCAACCTTTCTCCTTCTGCGTTCCACTGGGAATAGAAGAGACACACAGTCCGCTTGACCTTTTCCTCAACTTCATCACCGATAACGGGATTGATACGAAAGAGAAACTTTTGGAGTTCAGTAGGATAGATGTTCTGGTTGGGACGGACGGAGGCATCTCATACCACACCGAAAAGAAAAAGCAGGAACACGCTTCCTTTAGCACGATGTCTTCCATTGATGATTATATCGGCTGGGATGAACTGGCTTCTTTCTTCCTCCTTTCGTGCCATAAGAAATGCAGGGTCGTGTATAATGGAGAAGAATCTGTCATCACATACATCAACTCATGGACAACGAGATACAATGCTGAAGGGAAAATCCTGTATGATAGGGTGAAAGTCCCGATAGACACTATGCAAAGTCGCTTCCAACGTTCGTTCCTGGTAGAGGATTATATTGTTGAAGACGAGATAGGATGAGTCCGTTATTCATCCCACGCCATATCCGAATATTTTCTATTTTTGCAACGTTGAAAAAAACGAACAACTGAATTATGAATAACAAGGACTTTTGGGAATCGGTAAACGCCATCATAGCGGAGGGCTTCACTCCCGAAGGTCTTCAGAAATTGGATGAATATGCGGAACAATTTGTCACAGGAAGGCTTGTATATTAACGATTTTCACCGGCGGAACAGCATGGCTGCGCAACGGGAGGTCCTGCGCATGTTGTTGCATCCCTGCTCGCGGGAGCAGAAAATCAGACAGATAGAGCTACTTCGCCAGATGTCGGAGGATTCCAAAGAGAGCTCCAACGGGGAAAGAAACAAGCTGAAATCATAGAAAAATGGGCGAAAGCCGTTGGCTGTTGGACAGATGATGTGAGCAATGCCCTCCAAAATGTTTTAGGAGCGAAGATTG
>R25__coassemble_1283_pt1 | contig 12745 bp, 6 predicted proteins | sample R25__metabat2_low_PE_038 | metagenome-assembled genome bin R25
CGCCATGGCACGTCCCTACGGGCGCAAAAACGCGGATTTCAACAACAACCCGTTGGGTGCGACAATGCACGTGGGCACACCGGCGAAGGGGAAATCGCGGGTGCCGGAAACTCCTTTGACTTTCGTCATAACAGGATACGCCACCTTTTGGTTGGAAACAGCTTGAATATCATTCAACATGAAAAAGTGGAAATAAGAGCTCATCAGATAAGCATCGGTGACAGGAATTTCCTCCCCTGTGCGCACATCAACCCGATAAAGCTGAAGAAGTGGCAAATTGGGGTTGTTTCTGCAAATTATGTTTTGCATATTTTCATCATACACTTGTCGGAGAATATAGGCATGACGGCTACCCTGCTTTTTCGCCTCCCGCAGGAGCATTTTCTTGAGCTTTTCGTGTGAAACAGCGGTTTTATGGTCAAAATCCAAACGAGAAGCGCCCTTTGTAAGAACAAATCCATCGCAGTGGAAAGCCAACTGCTGGAAACCATTACTGAAAGGAGTTGCTTTGGTGGGCACTCTGTTTCCCATCAAAGTAATCAGCTCGCCGTTTCTAATGATTTCAGTCTCTTGCGTTTCAACACCTTCCGCATCCGTTTTGTCGTGACGAACAAATGTAGCCAGATCGAATACATCTCCAACCACATTGGCTGTGACAGATATTTTTCGGGATGTGATGATACGATCCAACAACTGCTCAAATGGGTGAACACCTTGACGGAGACTTTCTTCTGTTATCCAAGAGCCATCCGCTTCTTTCCTGTTAGTCAACAAGTTCGGATAACCTCCTAACAGTGCCGTCATCAGCACCTGCCCGACTGCCTCTCCTTCCACCAACATCGGTCCAGTCCAATAATTTCCTTCGAAAGACACACCTTTCTCATTCACTTTTTTCAAGTGAGTAACCAGCATGTCTATTTCATTTTTAGCATATTGAGCAGAAAACAAAGAATCAGTACAAGGGAAGAAAAGCGTTTTTGTATCCATATATTCTTCTCCATCCGCCTTTTCCACTGCGCCGTAAACCTGCATACTTATGACCGAAACCGGACGACTGTAGGTCGTTTTTTCGCTGTTCCAAAAATAGGCATTGCCCATCATGATGTATATATTGACCCCGGAACGGATCAGAAAGTCGTGCTTGGCGAGCAGGGAGGAGGCCTCGCTGGCAAAATGCTCCAGATTGTTCATCGTCGGGTAGTCGAACGTGCGCTCTTCATCCGATTGGGTCGCAGGGGCGTATGAGCGGTCAGGAAAGGTGTGTGACTCCGGTGTAGATCGCTGTGCCTGTTTGGTCTTCCATTGTTTAAGGACTTCCCAATATTCCGCATCAGCCGCATCCCGAAAGTCTTTTGCAAACGTATTACGGTTTTCCAAGGGTAAAGAATAACTTGTAGGAACAGTCTCGTATGTCTGGTTCTCATTATTGAAGCGGTCACTACCCAGCAACATTCGTGGAACAAACTGGCGGACAGGCTTCTCGTTAGCATAAAAAACACTTCCCTCCGAAGCTTCTACAGTGAAAATCCGCGCGTCTGTCATCAAGAATTCTTCGTAATAAGGTGCTGTCTCTTCTGCGACTTTCAGATGTTCAATGTCTATTTGCCATTCCTGTTGCGCAGAAAGACGGAAAACCTCCGCTGTTGACATAGGCATTTTAGCCCCAATGCCCATAAGGTTCCGTTTGATGCGGAATTGTGGAGTTTTCACCTGCTGACGTATTTCAGCATCACGGAAAAGCAACATCGGAGCCGTACTGCTGGTTAGCAAATCGTCCTGATGACTATGACAAGTCATTGTTACACTGCTACTTACACAACTTGCTGCAACTAAATTGTTGATCCACTGTTGTTTAGTACCTGTCAGCACCACATCACGCACGATTTCATCCGGTTTTCGATGATTGGCATAAATCTTATAACATACTGTTGGATAAATGCTTACAATATCATTCGTATCACAACGAATCTCCACCTCTGACACAAACAAGGCGTAATCCTGATCTTCGTTTAGCTGGTTCAGTCGTTTGAACAGTTCGTCGGTGTCCAATGTTTTGTCGGATTCCAAGACGAGATTGGACTGGCGGGCGGAAGGGAGCAAAGTATTTCCTCGGGCATTGCCGTTGGATTTGAAGGCATTCGACTGTTGCATCCGGGTGGAAAGAAACTGTCGAAATACACCGTGGTCAACATGTTGCACTCGATGACCTTTAACGCCCTCGTCATCAAACACATAAGAACCTCCAGGATAGACTCCGTGAATAGGGGTAAGCGTGGGATCACTATACACCGAAAACGATTCCGGCATAATTTTCCTCCAAATCCGGCTATTTAACCAACTATTATCCGGATTCTCCATTTCGTGACCTAACAGATTGTGAATCAGTACTGCGGAAGCATACGGAGAGAGTAAAACGGGAGCGTGGATAAGTTCGCACTTCTCGGCAAGAACTACACTCGACAGCAAAGTTTCCATTTCCTCCATCTCTTTTCGCAGCACTTCCTTTTCGGGAAGCAGGTCGGGAAGATATGCAAAATACTGTCTTTCAACATGTTCTGGAACATTATCAGGAGTCAGTCCTTCCACTCTCAAATTTAGCAATGCAGAAGAGTTGTTTTCTACGAAATAGCTGTTTTCACTATTAACCAAATATTTACGGTTTATTTTATAGACAAGAGTGGCGGATTCTTCAGTTAAACCAAAATGTTGCAACCCTGTTGCGTAGCATAGACTCTGCTCAAAATAATCATCATGCCAATGGGATTCTCTCATAGGCGGTTCATAATAACCATCCATGTCATGACGCATATAGCGAAATTTTTCATAATCCTCATCGCCAAAGAGCAACGTCTCAGCCACGTTATTTTCAATGCTTTGAACCACAGCTTCTTGGTACGTTTTTCGGGTTTCGCTTCGAAGAATCTTCCTAACCAAATCCGGATTCCCGTCCAAGGGCAGTGGAATCTGCTTAACAAACGTGCTTTTGTATGTGAGATAGTGGTAATTGTCAATTTCTGGGGTCCCGACCCGCAACTCTATCGTCAAAACAACAGATTTGGCTGAGGTTTTGTCGTAAATTGTCCCGAAATTGGCCGAAACAGAATGTTCCGTAGCTTCATTGACTCGGTAAGCCATGAAATAGGGCGGTTGTTCCATGTACTGCAACGAATCATACTGCCCACGCAATTCCTGTCGCAAAAGTTGCAGGAAATCATCCTCCTCCGGAGTGTTCTGCGCAAAAACAATCATACCCCCCGCCAAAAGCAGTACGCAGCATATAATCCGCAATAACCAAACTTTTGGATCGGAGGACATTAGACTTGAACTTTGAACCTTGAATTAAGTGAGGTTACCTGAATATCGTTCCTTCTCGGTCGGGACTCACAGACACAATAGAAATCTTCGTATGGGTCTTATCCTCAATGAATTGGATGTAGTCCTTGAAGGTCTGCGGAAGTTCCTCGTAGGTTTTGCAGTTCGAGATGGCGGTCTTCCAGCCGGGCAGGGTAGTATAGACAGGTTCGATTTCCACATCGGTGGCGGAGGGCATCCGGTCAGTGAGTTCGCCGTTGACACGGTAGGCGGTGCAGACCTTGATTTCATCGAGTTTGTCAAGGACGTCGGCCTTGGTGAGCGCGATGTCGGTGACGCCGTTGATCATCAATGCGTATTGGAGTGCGACAAGGTCAAGCCATCCGCAACGTCTTGGTCTTCCGGTGGTTGCGCCATACTCATTGCCTTCCTTGCGGAGAAATTCTCCCGTTTCGTCGAAGAGTTCTGTCGGGAAGGGTCCGCTGCCCACGCGGGTGCAGTATGCCTTCACGATACCGAAGACGCGGCCGGCGTAATGCGGGGCTAGTCCCAGACCGGTGAACGCGCCGGCGGCGATGGTGTTGGAGGAGGTCACGAACGGATAGGCGCCGAATTCAAGGTCCAGCAGTGTGCCTTGCGCTCCTTCAGCCAAAACCGTTTTCTCTTCAGTAAGATATTGGTGGACAACATATTCGCTGTCAATAAACTTGAATTTCCGGATCGTGTCCAGCGATTTGCGCCATTGGGCATCCAACTCAGCAAGTTTCGCAGTGTAGTCGAAATGGAAATTTTTCAGAATCTCAATGTGTTCTTCGATGTTTTTGCGGTATTTAGTCTCGAAATCAGGGGATTCGAGGTCGCACACGCGCAAGCCCGTACGCGCGGTCTTGTCGGTGTAGGTCGGTCCGATGCCCTTCAATGTGGAACCGATCTTCATATTTCCCTTGCGACTCTCTTGTGCTGCGTCCAACAGCTTGTGTGTGGGCAGAATAAGGTGTGCCTTGCGGGAGATATAGAGATTGTCGGTAGGTGTCAAACCCATGTCAATCAACGCATTAATCTCTTCTTCAAAGATTATGGGGTCAATAACTACACCATTGCCGATGATATTGATTTTGCTCTTATGGAAGATACCGGAAGGGATAATGTGCAGTACATGCCGTATTCCATTGAATTCCAAGGAGTGGCCGGCATTGGGGCCACCCTGGAAACGGGCAATCACATCATATTTGGGCGTGAGAACGTCCACAATTTTTCCTTTACCTTCGTCGCCCCATTGCAGGCCGAGCAGAATGTCCATTTTCATATTCTCGTTTTTTGAAAAACGGGGCAAAGATACGATTTTTTTGGAAAGCGTTTTACCTGCGGTCAAGATACAAATCCACCAAACCGTCCGGTGTTGATACGAAGAGGATTTTGTTTTCGCGATCTACTTCAGTGATAAACTGTTGTGAAGCGGGAATAAGAATTTCGGCACCGTCGTGGTCAACCTGCATTAACGGGTTGTTGGCCAGTTCCATGAAATCCTTGCAGATGCCAATCTCACCCAGTCGGTCATCAACAACTTTGAAGCCTATCACTTCATGAAAATAGAAACGGTTGCCGGAAAGTTTCGGCAAGCGGCTGAGCGGCAAGTAGAGTTCTGTCTGCACAAATTCGCGCACATTGTTTATGTCCACATCTTGCAATTTGACGACAAACTGATTGTTTCCACGATATTGCAGATTCTCAACCATATAGGGAAGCATTTCGCCATCCGTTTCAATGAAGACAGCGTCGAGGTCAAGGTAACGCTCGCAATCGTCTACATCAAAAAAGGCACACAACTCGCCTTTCAGTCCGAAAGGTTTTGTTAGTGTGCCTAGATAGTAGAAGTTTTTGTCTGCCATAATCAGGCGGAAAAAACTATTCAGCAGCCGGTTGTTCGGCTTCGGCGGCGGGAGCTTCCTCAACGGCAGCTTCTGCGGCTTCAGCAGCGGCCTCAGCGGCAGCGGCTTCAGCAGCTTCTTGAGCAGCCTTTGCCTGAGCAGCGGCGATTTCAGCAGCCTTTGCGGCCACTTTTGCGGAGATGGCTTCTTTCACTTTCGTTTCAGCAGCGAGACGCTCTTTCACGACTTTGCGCTTGGCTTCTCTCTCGGCATTTTCAACGTCTTTCAGTTTGGAGTTTTTCTCCTGCTTCCAAGCGTCGAATCTGCGTTGAGCCTCGGTCTCACTGAAAGCGCCCTTGGCCACACCGCCTTTGAGGTGTTTCATCATGTAAACACCTTCACGTTTGAGAATCGCACGGGCCGTGTCTGAAGGAGTGGCGCCCACTTCCAACCAATACAAGGCTCTGTCGAAATTGATGTTGAGAGTTGCAGGATTGGTCAGAGGGTTGTAGGTGCCCAGATCTTCAATAAAACGTCCGTCACGTGGTGCTCGACCATCCGCAATTACAAGGTGATAAAAAGGTTGGTTCTTTTTACCGCGTCTTTGTAATCTGATTCTTGTTGCCATAAATACGTTTTTTTAAGGGTTAAAAAATTCGGCGGCAAAAATACACTTTTTTATCATACTAACCACTATGTGTTGAAAGATTATTGACAACCGCACCAAAATTCCACATACACGGGCAGATGGTCGGCGAAGCCGCCAATGTAGCGAGGACCGAGGAAAGTACGGTAATTCTTTTTCCCGCCATATTTTTCATCGTCCACCAACAGGAAATCTGCGTCAAAGATATGAGCACCGCCAACCTGATGCACACCACAACTGTCTGTCAGCCAAGCATCAGACACGACAAACTGATCCAAAAAGCCCCAGAAGTCCTCATGTTTGTGAGAACCGCTCAGACTCTGTCGCGCCATTGGCATCATCAGGTTGTAAAGTGTGTCCCGCGGGAGCCGTGGACTGAACTCTTTCACCCGAAGACAGTCACGCATACTCTCATCGGTGGGATAATCGTTAAAATCGCCCACGATCAGAATCTTCGCACGCGGACTTTCCATCATCAGAGAGTCCACACAACGACGTGCAACTATCGCATAATAGTTGCGTTTGGGCACCGTCGCTGCATACCCTCCATAGCGGGATGTCCAGTGGTTCACCAACACGTGCAGTGAGTCTCCAGACGGGAATTGCGCCACCGCATAGAGAATATCACGGTTGCGAGCAAGAGTGTCAAACGGGAAAGCCACAGGAATCTTCCGACTGCGCAGTATTCGTACACAGCTGTCACGGTATAGCAGTGCCACATCCACGCCGCGGCGGTCCGGGGAGTCATAGTGCACATACCGGTACCCGAACTTGCGCAGCGGCGAGTTGTAGCATAAATCTTTCAGCACTCTTTCGTTTTCTATTTCCGCCAAACCGACAAGCCACGGCGGGTCACCCATTCCCGCCGCCACAATCACTTTCCCAATCATTGCTATCTTCCGATAATACTTCTTGTAGGTCCAGTGATAGCTGCCTGTCGGTGTGAAATCGTCATCTGCGGTCAGACTGTCGTCCGATGGGTGGAACAGATTCTCGACATTATAAAACATTATTCTGTGCGTGGTGTATGTCGGCTGCGCAAGAACTCCCATACACAACAGTATTACAATACCACATATCAAACCTCGAATCTTTATCATTTTGTCTTCAATTTGTTGCGACAAAATTACAACAAAAACAGACTAAAATCAAGGGTTTTTAAAAATTTTCCATATCCTGCTATGACTAAACAAGTTGCATGTTTAAAATTACTATTTTTGAATTTTAATTTAACTATTATTTGTTAATTTTTGAAAATGTTTTGGGCAAATTTGGAAAGAAAAAGGCGCCGCAAGCGCGACGCCTTTCCTACTCCAGCCGGTCACTCATCCCAAAACCGGCTGCTCATTAATATAAAAGGGTTATTTTTTCAGAATCTTCTGAACGCCGTTGCCAACCTTCAGCATATAAAGACCTGCGGGATAAGATTGCATATTCAAGGTGATGTGCGTGTCACCGCTGTTCACCATCTCCAACAACTGTCCATTCACATTGTAAAGTTCCACTCTCTCAGCGTTTTCATTGATGATGTACAACGTGCCGTTACAAGGATTCGGGTAGGCGAAGACCTGCGGCATCTCGTGGGTGTCAATGCCATCTTGAATGGTGGTGGTGTCAGGTACCGTGACCGGATGGATGGTCATCGGATAGACGTAAATGTAGTTCCAGTATCCGCCGTACTCTTCCATCCAAACACTATCGACAAGGATGCCGGTGCTGCTGTCGGCCCACTTCTCGAAATCGCCGTTGCTGAGAGTCTGCGACATACCCATATCCATCACGCCGTTGTTGGTGCTGCTCCACCAGTTGCCGGGGGTGATGCCGAGCGGTGTGGTCATGCCGGCGGCCGTGTCTATATAGTTGATGTCACTGACCATACCCGTACCCGTGTAACTGAAACGCGGGTCGGCGGCGGCGATGTGGGCCATCATGTCGCCCACCGTGGCGGTACCGTTCCAGCGGTAACCCCAAGCCAACGCGGTGTCGACCCAGTTCACGGCCATCACAGCCTCATTACTGCCCTCGCCCACCCAGTAGAGGATGTCGCTGAAGGCGATGGTGGCCTCCTCGGGTATCGGGACGGTGTCAATCGGCGTGGTACCGGTGTCGGGCACACTCACCGGGTGAATCGGCGTAGGCCATGCCACCCCCATCGGATACCATTGGCCGGCAAAGGCGGTGGAATCGTATCCAACACCGTATGCAGACTCCCCGACTTTCAGGAAAGCGCCGTCGCTCACCACAGAGGAGAGACTAGCCTGAGAATTTCCGTTCAGGATGAACTGCATGTAGTTGCCTGTTTCGTTTTGGAAGCTGAGCGTCGTGGCGCTGTCAGCATAATGGAACGTGGACATCGCGGCATCGGTCGTGAGACGGTCATCGGCGGCGACCAAGGTCTGCAGAGCCGTGGTCACGGTCAGATCACCGTTGAAACGCAAGCCCCACGCCAGCGCAGTGTCCGGCACTCCCCAGTTGATGGCTATGACGGCCTCGTTGCTGCCTTCGCCCACCCAATAGAGGATCTCTTCGGCGGAAATGGTGGCATCCACCGGCATGACAGCCACTGTGGCTGGCTCGATGGGGGTATCCCAAACATCGTCCGTCCGGTTGCTCACTACAACGATCGCATTATCGGCAAGATCATAATCATCAAAATCTTCGTATTCGTCGGCTAAAATCCCATCCACTTTGAAACGGTAGTAGTCGGTCATAAGTTTGAGAGGGTGGTTGACGTAGAAGAAGGCAAATTCGTAAGTCTCCCAACTGATGGTGTATGCCAAGCGGGGATCGGCGGCATCAATATCGACCAACATATCGCCAATTGTAAGCTCGTCATCTTCATTGAAACGGTAACCCCAAGCCACGGAGGTGCTGTCAATATTGAGAACGAAAACGGCGCTGTCACTACCCTCGCCTACCCAATAGAGGATGTCGCTGAAGGCGATGGCGGCGTCCTCAGGGATTTCTGTGGTGTCAGGCGGCGTAACCGTGGTGTCTGCGGAAACAGCCACTACGATGTTGTCAATTCGCAAGTCGTTGTCGGTGCCACTGACCGTACTCTCGGCATAGAAGGCCAAGCGGACAACCTGTCCGGTGAGAGCGGCAAGGGAAACGGTAGCCTGCGAAGGGGTGTTGGTCAAAGCCGCGAGATAGTAGTCATCGCGGTTCACCGTGTCGCTGCCCCACTTGGCGAGAGGCATCCAGCTATTACCGTTGTCCATAGTGGCTAACACAATAAAACGGTCATCGTCAAAACCACTTCCCGTATCCGGGGCATCGGCGTTGTTGTAATCCGTCAGTTCATAGTCAAACGTGAGTTCGGCATTCTCGGCAAGGTCAATTTCAGGCGTAACCAACCAGTATTTGCAGGAGGTGCCATAGAGGTTGACCTTCACGTGCGAAGATTCGTCAAAAGCGGTGGTGGAACGTGACCACCCGCTGGAGGTGGAGGTCAGCGTGGCACTGTTTGTGGAATCCACAAAGATACCGCTGTAACGGTTCCAGCATGACGAGAGCTGGTTGATGTTGGTGATGTTGTCGAAATCCATGCTCCACGGCAGAGGCATCGGAGCACAGGAAGTGGCGAAGGTCAACGTGCGGGCGTTGGTAGGTTCGCCCCAGCAGATACTGCGGATGTCCACGGTGTAGGTGGTGCTGGGCGTCAATCCGGTGAGTTCGTAGGTGGTGTCGGCTGTGACCGTGACACTGTCGGCCGTGGCTCCGTCGCTCCAGCGCACGATGTAGGAGTCCGCGTCGCTGGGATCCGTCCAGGTAAGGTTGGCGCCGTAAGCCGTGACATCGGACACCTCGAAGGTGGCAGGACGGTTGCAGCTACTGATAGTGTCCACCACGACACTATCAATATAGCTTGTAATAGCCGTGGTGCCGATACTGGACTGCATGATGGTGATGCGGTTGCCAGTGCCATTATAGCTATCGAATTCCACTTCAAATTCGTTCCAGCCAATTTCTGTAGGTACCAAAGTAGCCAGACGGGTGAAAGTGGTAGTGTCGGAGATATCTTCGCTGATACCGACCGCAATACGCACCTTGTTTATGTTGTAGGTAGTACCACCATATCTATAAAAGAAACGAACCTTTAAATCGCTTACATTTGTCTGAAATTCAGGTAAATAAGCCACAGAGTATTCTTTAATATCGTTAGAAGTGCCTTTGGAGTACATTTTGAGCGACTTGAATCCGGTAAGCGCATTAGCCGCACCAGTGGCACAATAAGGATAGTTGTTGGTAACCAAATTGTTGGACGAATTGCAGTACAAACGGTTCCAGCAACGGTTCATGCCCTGCGACTGGGTAGCCGTCCAATTCTCGAAGTTCTCTTCGAAAGGAACGGTTGATACGGGCGCACAGAGAGTGCTCACCGATATGGTATGGGGCAGCGTGAGGGTGCCATCAGGACAGATGGAGACCACGCTGAGTTCGAAATCGGTGGATGCGGCGACACCGGTGACCGTGACCACCGTGTCGTAGAAATCGAGGCTATCAACACCCTCCTCCGAAGCGAGATAATATCGGTAGTTGTTCACCGAGGTGGGGTCATCGACATGAAGGGTGAAACCGTCGGTGCCGATGTTATCCACGCTAATACCGTTGGCGCGGGCGCAGGCGGGCATTTCATGCACGTCGAGATCATCGATATACCAAGATTTGGCCGATCCGCCGGTGGGCACCACACGCAGGGCGATGCGGGCATCCGCAGGCGCATTCGTGAAGGTGAGCGCGCGAAGATCATAACCGCTGGCAAACTGGGCACAACCATAGGATGCCAACGCGACAAAGCTGGAAGTGTCGGTGGCTTCGGTCATATAACCGACCTCCAAAATGCCGCCGAAACTGCCTGTTTCCGAAGGACGAGTCATGAAACTCATCTCGAGGGTGTTCAGCGATTGATCTAACTCCGGAAGCATAAGAATGTCGCGGGAATCAGAATAGTTGGAATAGATGCGCAACGTGTAGCCACCGTCACCATAGCCGTAGGAAGAACCCTGCGTCGGGGGAAACAGCTCCAGACGATCAAGTGCACGCGCTTTGAAGAAGCCCCAGCAAGGCAAGGTGCTGTCGGTCACGGCGTAACCGTAGCCATTCGCCACATCCGCAAACTGGCTGAAGTCCTCGTGATAAGGAATGGCAATCGGACCACAATCGGTGCGGAAGGCTGTTTCAGTGGCGTTTGTGTGGCCATCGGTGCAAACGGTGCGAACTCCTACCACATAGTGCGTGTTGGGCAGTAAATTAGTGATAGTATAGTTGTCACTGAAAATTTCTACGCTATCTTCGGCGACATATACCATATAATGATTGGTTGCATTGGGATCGGTAATGGTGATATCAGCCGAAGAATTATTGATATTGGAAATAATCACTTGCGAAGGTTTCACGCAGGAAGGTAGCTCATCAACTGCCACATTGTCAAGATAGGCAGGACCATTGTCGTTAGAACGGAGAGCTATACGGCCAGTGGTAACGCCTGCGAAAGTCACCTCAAAATGGTTCCAGCTACTGCCTGTAGGCAGACAAGTGGCGATGGGAATAAAAGTGGATTCGTCTGCAACATCAGTAATAATACCTGCTTCAAAACCATGTCCGTAAGTAGAAAGGACATCGAACTGAAGGCGCAACTGGTCAGGTGTGTCTTCAAACGGAGGTAACACCAGAATAGTCGGACTGACGGGACGGCTGCTCACATAGAGGCATTGACCGCCACTGACATTGACCGATGAGGAGCTGTTGATATAGGGGTCGGAGGCACTGTATGGATTGATCAGATCCCAGCAGAAGACATGGTTGGAGAAGAAGGCCGCCGCCGTTGACCACGACGAACCGGCGCCCGATTGGAAGTCCTCCGTCCAGGGAAGGTCGGTGTGCACGACTGCCACGCACGGGGTACGGAAGCTGACGTTACGGGAAGAGGTTTGCGTGCCGTCGGAACAGTTTGAGAAAACTTTCACCGTGTAGCCGGTGTTGGCCGTAAGAGTGCTGTAGGAAATGGTTGGGGAATAGAGGACAACACTGTCGATCAGCGAGTCATTCTCATAGAGTTTCACCGTATAGTTGTTCAAATTGATGGAGTCAGTGATGTTCACTGTAACAGAAGTGGCGGTCAGGTCGGTCACGAAGACACTTTGCGCCTTGAGGCAGGAAAAGGCCGCGTTGGGGTCGGAGGCATAGACAATGTTTGTCACGCCCGTGAAGGTGTAGTTGCTGCATGTGGATTCGGAAATCCTCAAATGGGTGCTGCCAAGGGTAGTCGAGCCGTATGCGCCCCCGTAATTATTGCAGTTCCACTCCATCGAGGGGGTCAGCAACAGTCCCTCATCAGGGTCATTGTAGGATAGCGTCTGCAGGAATCCGCCGCCTCCCATTGTGTAGGAGAAGCGCTCATCGTAGGCCGCAATGGTGTCTAACGCATTGACGAGATAGATGCTGCCCTCCCAACGCACGCCCCAAATCACCACAGTAGGCGTGTAGGAGGCGGAAGGATCGTCCCACCCGATGGCAACGACGGTGCTGTTGCTACCACTGCCCGTCCAAAACTGAACGTCGCTCGGGTCGATGGTAACCAGCTGGGCTGAAGCGCTAACGGATAGCGTCAGTCCCAAGAATAAAGTCAATAACTTTTTTACCATAGTTTGATACTTTTAATTGTTGAAAAATAAGGATCACCAATTTTCAGTATCGGTAAGACAAACAAAAGGGAAAACACCAAGAATCACGCACAGCGACACTGCACACCAAAACGGGACTGTGCAAAGCCATATTCCGGGTTGCCTTTCCTCGAAAGCATTACCGATAAAAACATGATTTGGCAGGTCTTCTGGCTTGCTCGTTTCCACCCTGTCTTCCCATGCGGCTATAGCGTCGCACAGTGACATATCTGTCTTAGCTTCAACTCTATGTG
>R25__coassemble_1354_pt1 | contig 12346 bp, 11 predicted proteins | sample R25__metabat2_low_PE_038 | metagenome-assembled genome bin R25
CATTATATTTTTTTTCAACAACAACCCCTTCAAATTCAAGTCCTAAAAAATAATCTTTCTCTTTTTTCAATTTTATTCGCGTTTCTTCTTGAATGGCTTTTCCATATTGAAGCAATTCAAAAGTACAACAACCAACTATTGCAAGAGCAATTAAACAAATAATTTTCCATACTGTTGTCTTTTTAATCATATTTTTTTCTAATTATGGAATAAACCTCCAAGCATTTCGTCTTTATGTTTTACAGCCGCAAAAATACACATTATCTAAAACCGAACACCGTTAGGGGTTCCCTGTCTGTAGCCGTTGGCGATTCGGCATCCCCACAACCCCGTATGGGGTTGCATATCGGACACAATAATATTCTGACAACCCATTGAAAATGAATCTCCTACGGAGATTTGGAACCGCACGTGGGCATCCGCTACAGAGATGCATCCCCTAACGGGGATGAGTCACTCCCTCACGCCGGATTCTTCACCCTGACCTTCGACCACGTCTGCAGCACCACCGAGACAATGATGAGCGCGATGCCGAGGACAAACGAGAAATTCAACTCGTGGTATTCCTGGAAAATCAACATCGCGAGGATGATGCTATAGACGGGCTCCAGATTGTAGGTGAGGTTGACCGTGAAAGCGTCAATCTTCTGCAGGACAATGATTTGCAGCAAACACAGCCCGATGGTGCAAACCACCACCATAAAGGCCATATAGGGGTAGTCCATACCCGTCGGAAGGAACTTCCCGACTGGCAGTAAGGCATTGTAAACCGGGAGGATCACGCCGAGTACGACAATGCCGCCGACCATCTCCCAGAAGAGCATGTTTTTGGCTTCATAGTGCTTGCCGACGTGCTCGTTGGCGATGGCGAACAGGGCGTACAAGGCCGAGGAGACGATTCCCAAGGCAATGCCCAAACGGTATCGGGTGTCGAAGTGGAAGATGAGATAGACGCCGCATACCGTGAGAATGCTGAACAGGAACTCGCGCACGGAGAAGCGGTGCCGGTTGATGATGGGCTCGAGAAGCGCAGTAAAGAACCCGACCAAGGAGAAGCAGACCACCCCGATGGAGACGTTCGACGTCTTGATGCTGGCGTAGAAGAAGATCCAGTGCAGGCAGAGCAGCACGCCCACGCCGCCCATCCGCGCCATGTCCTTGAAACGGAAATGCCGCATCTCTTTTCGGAGGACAAGAAACAAGGCCATCAAGGCGGCGGCCCACGTCATCCGGTGCCAGACGAGCACCACGGGATCCAGTTCGATGAGCCGTCCCAGCACCCCGGTGAACCCCGCGATGAACACGGAGAGGTGCAGCAGCAGGAAGCCTTTATGGTCTTTTGTGGTCAAGTTGGATTATCTAAAAATTTGATCCGTCATTCTCTTCCAGCCATTTCTCCAAAATCGCGCAGTACTTGTCGGTCTGTTCCACAAAGCAGGTGTGACGGGCGCCTTTGAAGACCTCCCAGCGGCTGTTCGGGATGTTCTCGTAGAGCGAGGCGGCCACCACCGGGGTGCAGATGTCGCGGGTGCCGCTGCAAATCAGACAAGGCTGTTTGATTTCGTTGAGGCGGTCGGTGTATTCGAAATCGGCCAAGCTACCCAGCGGCTGGTACTCGTTGGGACCCCAGCCGTAGAGATAGGCTTCGTTGCCCGCACGCTTGGGACGACGGATGCATTCGGGCGAATTCTCATCGACACTGATGACGTAACGCTCGTAATAGTGGTCGTTGGCGCGAAGATAGTCGGGGTCGTCCCATTTGCCTGAGGCTTCGGCACGACGGATGGCCTCTTGGTCCTCCTCCGGCATATATTTGATGAGACGGTGCTGCTCGCTGGCCCATAGCGAACTGGAGGCGTGACCCGAAGAGAGAATCACCGATTTGATGCCTTCTGGCTTACAGTCAATGATATAGGCGATGGCCTGCATGGCACCCCACGACTGACCGAGCAGGTGGATTTGGTCAAGGTGCAGGTATTCGCGCAGGGCGATGAGTTCGTTGATCCAGGTCTCCTGAGTCCACAACTCGGGATGCCCGTCGAGATAGGAGTTGCCGCATCCGATCTGGTCGTAGGAAATCACCTGACGGCCCGTGTCGGCAATACGGTCCAGCACTTCGAAATAGTTGTGCGTGCTGCCCGGTCCGCCGTGCAACAGCAGCAACGCCGGCTTGCTTGACGGTTCGCCGACGATACGGTAATAGGTTTGATAGCCCAAGAAGGGCATATATCCTTCGCTGATAAGATGTTGTTTCATAATGGGACAGATTTTATGACCGCAAAAATACCACTTTTTCGCGAATGATAGGTTCAGGCCACGCCGATAATCGTGTTTTTCATGAAAAAATGCCGACTCGTTGGTGAAACCGGTCTCAAACTTCTTGACCTGTTCGAAGTCAAGTTCCATTTTCATTTGGTCGAGCATAAAATGCCCTATGTAGCTGTCGGAATGGTCCTTGACCCCACAGCGGAAAATTTCTCTTCTCACGTAACATTTTGATATTTTTGCGACTAATATGGCAAAACGACCCTGACATGAGAGACCAACGAGAATCGGAATTCATGGAGATGCTGGCGCGGTGCGAGCGGACGCTGTTCAAGGTGTGCCTCTTCTGCACCGACCGGCAGCCCGACAACGTCCGCGACATGTACCAGGACATCGTGTGCAACCTCTGGCAGGCGTGGCCGAACTTCCGGCACGAGAGCAAGGAGAACACCTAGGTCTATCGCGTGGCGTTGAACACCGCTGTCGCCCAGCTGCTCAAGCGGAAAAAACTCATCTTTCTGAATTTGTTTTTTCAAGGGGAAACCCACAGGAATAACTAATCTCGGAGGCAACGGACAGAATAGCCAAAACCTTTAGAGTTGTAATTACCAGAAACGGCGGAGTTGTTATAGAATAAACAGCATCCCAAAACTGATGTCACGCTAATATCTTCGTACTCGGTTGTGCTCCAGAAATTTGCTTGATGCCTCATGCTTGCAGGGTAGCAGCCATAATAAAATGCTCCGTAAAAACCGGCAGGGAATGCACTAAATCCAGTGGCATTGTTGGTGTATGTAGGATTTCCCACACAACAGGGAATATGGGGCGTTTCAAGTCCCCCCGTCTCAGAATGCGTAAAAAGTTCCCAATCGGTCTCTGAAGCTAATGCTTTTGCTATGTCATTGGAGTCGTTTCCGCAATAATAATTGCCATTTTTTAGCAAATAGTCCCTCAATTGAATCCATTCAGCATTACTTGGCACATGCCACCCTTTGGGGCAAATACCTTGCACACCACTTGGATTTGCATTGGAGGCAGACGAATTGTGCATTACTGCTTTCCAATTGTACCAATAGCCATAGTCTCTCAGGTCTCGTCCGTTATCAAAATCATAGTAGCAAGCGACACTGTCACTAACTTCCGTTTCTAAAGGGATTGCAGTGCCATCATCATAGTGGGTGGTGCGTAAATTGCTCTGCATCCACACTTGTTTGCCGATCACAACGGCATTATACGTGTTTCCATCATAGTCAACTACATCATTTTCATTAATATCTGCATCTTTCATAGGGGTTGGATCATCAGGTACAGGGGGCGCTACGGGATTTCTCTCGCAGGCAGCAAAGAAAAGTGCTAACAAAATGTATAAGATTCTCTTTTTCATAATTCAATTTTTTTACGCTGCAAAGATAATATTTTTTGAGAAAAACATGGCTGATTTGGACACGCCAACACAACCGCGCCCCCTATATATCAAAAAAAATCTCCCCTCACGTCACATTTTTGATATTTTTGCAACTAATATGGCAAAACGACCCTGACATGAGAGACCAACGAGAATCGGAATTCATGGAGATGCTGGCGCGGTGCGAGCGGACGCTGTTCAAGGTGTGCCTCTTCTGCACCGACCGGCAGCCCGACAACGTCCGCGACATGTACCAGGACATCGTGTGCAACCTCTGGCAGGCGTGGCCGAACTTCCGGCACGAGAGCAAGGAGAACACCTGGGTCTATCGCGTGGCGTTGAACACCGCTGTCGCACAACTGCGCAAGCGGAGCCGAACCCCCTCGTTCGTGCTGCTCACCGACGAGATGGTCGCCACACTCGCCGATCTCAAACACGAGGAACTCGCCGAAAGCCTCTACCACCTGATCGACCTCTTGGGCAAAGCCGATAAGTCGCTCATCCTGCTGTACTTGGACAAGATCCCGTACGAGCAGATTGCCGAGATTGTAGGCATCAGCGAGGCCGCCGCAAGGAAACGGGTGGAACGTATCAAACAGAAGTTAGTCATTTTAAACACCGAAAACAATGGAAAAGACATTTGAACAGATAGAAGCGCTTTGGCAGCAGCAGGACGAGCGTCTGCAGCGCATTGAACACGTGCAGCAAGAGTCCGTGCGGCGGCTTTTACACCGAAGCATCACCTCGACCCACCGCCGCTTCCTGATCGAAAACCTCTGCGCCGTGGTTCTGGGCATCTTGGTGGAAGTCTTCGTGCTTTCGAAAGCGGAGATGTGCTTCGCCAGCTGGAGCTTGACCATACCCTACTTGATATTCAACGTTCTGTTCCTCGCCAGCGTGGTGTGGTACACCGTATGGGTGGTCCGCTTCTGGAAACATGACCCGCTGAACTCCCCCACCCTTTCCGCAATGCGCTTCGCCGACCGCTGGCATCTGGCGTTGAAACGCTCCACAATATGGGGATTCTGCGTCGTCCTTCCCCTTTGCCTTGCCGTGAGCTTCCCCGTTTTCGCCTACATCTTCTATCAAAAACCGTTCCACTTTACAGATCTCCAATATCTTACCCCTCTGCAGATTCTCTTCTCCGTGCTGTTTTACTCCGCCTGCATTGCGTATGCGATTTATGAGCTGAGACTGACCCGCGAGCTGAAAGAAAACCTGAAGATTTATGACGAACTATTAGATTAACGATATGTCTAAGATGGCTTTTAGCTATTAGCCATTAGCCAGCCAATAGCCAAAAGCCCAAAAATTACAAACCTAACAATCAAATCAATATGAAAAAAATCTGTTTTTGTCTCCTGACCAGAATAATCCTCTTTACGGGTTGTTATCAAACCAAAGCCGTCCAGTACAATGTCGATCCCGATAAAGTTTTCGGACAGCATTATACCGCCAAGGATTTCGGAATATGGCATCTGTTAAGCTATTCCGATAATTTGTACAGCTCGTTGGTCAACGAGACGATGGAACGTTTGCCTGCGGATTTGTGGCAGAAGTTCACGGCTGCGAATGTCCACAAACGAATCGGGATGATGCTCGGCACCGACCGGCTGCTGAGTGCCCCGCAGATCATGTGCGAAATCGCGGGAGGCGCCTGCTGCGTCTCGGGTCCGGAGGAAGACGAGTGTTACGCCATCGCCACTGTCCTGCAAGGGAACAAATAGGCGGTAGCCGTTTGGGGGACTCCTGTTTACTTTTCCCCGACGATAAACTTGTAGATGTCCTCCTCGGAATGGGCCGCGGAGGTTATGCGCCGAACTTCCCGCCCGTTCTCAAAGAGGATGACCACCGGGATGGTCATCGCGTCGAACTCGCGGGCGAGGGCGTGGCTTTGGTCGATGTCGAACTTGATGAAACGATACCCCTTGCCGAGTCTTTTGGCAACGTTCTCAAGTCTAGGGTACATCAGGCGGCAGGGACCGCACCAAGTGGCTGTCATCATGCAGACCACCTTTCCTTTGGCCACCGCCTTGCGGAATCCGACAGAGTCCACCGCTTTGATGCCCTTGGTGTGCACGGGGGCGTACATCCCCGTCGTATCGCCGCTGATTACGGGGTTGCCCTCATCATCCACGCTCATCGAGACGACTCCTTCCGAAGGCACGACAAACAGCGCGTCGTCCACATTTCCCTGAACCACTGACACTAACTCGCTGACGGATTCAAACGAGCGCCCGTTCATCTGCATGTGTGTCACTTTGCGGACGGGCAGACCACGGCCATATTCAGACGGAATGTAGTAGGAGGTGTCGAGCCATACGGTAACCTTTCCGGCCATCATGTCGTTGTCACTCTCAATCTCGATGCGGAGGCAGTGGTGGCCGTCAATGTCTTCCGTGGATAACGTGTCGTCGAACTGCGCGTCAAACAGGATGTCGGCGTCGTAGTCGGCGCTGCTTACAATGGGTTTGCCCATCATGCTCATGATGGTGTACATTTTCTTCTCCTCGGAGAGGTATAGTATCCGCATCTTGCTCATCGGCATGTCGGTCAGCTGGTCTTTGCCGCGGTAATAGACGGTGTAGTTCTGCGCTGACATGCCGTTCATGCTCATGCGGTAGGTGGCCACCCCTTCGAAGAGCGTCTGCGCGCACAAAGTGCCGACAGCCAACAGGCAGGTCAACAGGAGGAAATGCTTTTTCATTTTCTTGAATTATATTTTTGGAGCAAAGATACACTTTTTTTTCGAATTAAGAGGTACATGTACAAAAAACAACACATTTACTCATTCTTTTGGCAGTTCTGCTTGCAGTTTCGGCCGCGTGTTGGACGTATTTCATCTAATTCTACGACTATGGCATGACGACTTTGGCAGTGGCAATGGACGAGAGGAACACATCCCCGAGACTGCCCAAGGCATCCACACCTACCTCTCCACCATCGGTTTTGTCCTGATGATGGTGATGGACGTGATGTTGGGGGTGATACGGAATGAACACCTTGACGCGGCGGTCAATAGTTTTTCTCACACTATTGTTATGGATGGATAATGGCCAATATATTGTTGACAAACATGTTGATGGCCATGGCCAAGAGGATTGGCGGAAAACGTGCTAACGCCAGATTTCCTCATCACTGGGGACGTGCATCCGGGTCTGTAACGGTGCCACTCGAGTGATGTTAAGCAGGTGTTTGTAGGTGAAGTTCTCCGAAATGGAATTGTTTCCCCAGCTGCCACATCCCAACGTGTTGGTCACAGGAAGTCCGTTCTGGATGGAACCTCCTGCTGTGGTGGCACAAATAGCATTCACAATCAGTCGCGACACCGAGAGCTCCGTTCCAGCCTTGATGATGTTGGCCTGGTTGTTGGAGTGCAGTCCTGCCGTGTGGCCGTTTCCCTCGAACGAGAGATTAGCCTGCGCAATCTCAATAGCCTGGTCGAAATACTGGTATGGGAACGCGCCCAGCACCGGACACATTTTTTCCTTGCTGACAGGATCGCCGGAGCCGAAACTTCCGTTAGACTCAATCACAATCACTCTGGTTCCTTCCGGAAGTCGGATGCCCGCCTTCTTTGCGATGTACTGTGCCGACTGTCCGACCACATCGCGGGCGGTATGGCCGTCCTCGAAGATGGCGTCAAGTACTTTCTCGCGCTCCTCACGGGTGGCCACATACCCCCGGTCGGCCCGGAAAGCCTCCATGATCTCGTCATGGGCTTCCTGCGGATAAATCACGCTCTGCTCGCCCGAACAAATGATTCCGTTGTCGAAAGAACGCCCCGTAACTATTTTGCCGGCAGCCAGTGGGTATTCTATGTTCCGGTCGAGGATAACCTGCACATTTCCAGCCCCGACGCCAAAGGAGGGCTTTCCTGACGAATAAGCCGACTTCACCATGGGCATGCCCCCGGTGGCCACGGTCACATCGCAATAGGCCATCAGAGCCTGCGTCATCTCCAAAGTGGGTTCTTCTATAATCTGCACCATTCCATCCGGCACCTCCATGCCCCGAATGGCTTCCATAATATATTTTACCGCCTTCGTGGAACATCGCTTGGCCTTCGGATGTGGCGAAATGATAATGGCGTTTTTCGTTTTCAAGGCGAAAGCGATTTTCGACATGGGTGTCACAATCGGGTTGGTCATAGGGACCACTCCTGCGACCACCCCTATGGGCTTGGCGATCTCAATAAGACCGTTCTGTTCGTTGATGCTGAGTATGCCCATAGACTTCTTGTTTTTCAAATCATACCAGACTCCCTTGGATTTGTTGCGGTTTTTTGAAACTTTGTCCTCGTAAACGCCCATTTGTGTCTCCTCAACGGCCATTTTGGCCAGCTCCTCGGCGTTCTCAAAAATGGCACGGGTGGCCAACTTCATGGTGTTGTCCACATCGTCCTGATCAAATCGCGCACAATAGACGGCTTGAGCCTTGCGTGCCTTGTCTATCATTGCTTTTACTTCTTCTACTGCTGTCATTTTTTTGGATTTTAATATAAAGATTGATAAATTTTTCGAATGTCTTCCTCTTCTAATGGGACGTAATTGTTGGCCAAAAGCCGTTGCTGGGTCTTGAGCACGTTGATGGTGAACTCACCGGCTTCCTCGGCTCGTATGCCATAATAGTGAAGTGGATTTTTGGGGGCCAATCTGCCGAGTAGCCTGTCAAGAATGTCATACACGATTTTCGGGTTGGCTGAAAGACATTCCTTTCGAATCTCAAGATTATCAGCCAGAATTTCGTTCAAGTCGTGTATTTTCCCTTGCGGATTTTTGTCATAATAGACATTGAACACGGCGGTCAGGAACTGGTAGTTGGCCTCGCCATGCGGCACGTGGTATCCGCCACCCAGCGGATAGGAAAGCGCATGCACCGCTCCGACACCCGCATTCCCGAACGCAATGCCTGCAAAATTGCTGGCGGTCAGCATCTCTTCAAAATGTGCAAAACGGTACACCTCTCCATATTGCGAAATGCCTTTGAACACGCTGAGTATCATCCCAATGGCTTTTTCAGAAAACAATTGTGTATAGACATTGGCCTTCGGGGAAAGATAGGACTCCATGGCATGAATGAGCGCATCAATCGCGCTATAGGCATAGAATTTGAAGGGCAGCCCACGAAGCAATTCGGGAATCAGAACCGCTTCGTCGGCTAAAAGGGCATCATCGGCCAACCCCATCTTGGTATGTTTGGACTTGATTTCGGCAATAGAGATATTCGTCACCTCACTGCCTGTGCCGCAGGTGGTGGGCACTAAGACCAGCTGTTTCTCCTTCACGATTGGAATCCTCCGCTCAAAAGCATCCGTTGCCTCATCCATTCCTTTAAGTACAAAAAGCTTGGAGATGTCAATGACGGTGCCGCCTCCGATGCCGACGACTCGTGTGAACGATTTTCTTTTCAGCTCCTTCAAGATGTTGTTTATCATCTCATCGGAAGGTTCTCCGCCGCCATACCTGTCTTGCATAACAAAAGTGCATGGCAACCTCTTGGCTTTCATAAATGGTTCGTACAAAAACGATTGTGTGATCACCAAATCGTCTTCAGACAAGGCGAAAGCTTCCGCGAACTCGCCAAAAGTCCGGTAATTGCTAATGTTGGTTTTAACAGCAAACATATTAGTTCATTTTTTTAAATATCAAATCTTGTTGAAAACGTCTTCTTCAGTTCGTCCCTGAAATCCGGATGGGCGACACGGACGAGGTCCAGTGCCCGTTCGCGCAAGGTTTTGCCTTTCAGTTTGGCAATGCCATATTCGGTGATTACGTAGTCCACTTCATTGCGGGGGGTGGTCACGGCGGCACCCTGCGCAAGGAAGGGCACGATGCGCGACACCTTTCCTTTAGCCCCTGTCGAGGGCATGGCCATGATGGAGATACCCCCTTTCGACAACGCAGCCCCGCGTACAAAGTCAACCTGGCCACCCGTACCGCTGAACTGCTGCAATCCGAAGGTCTCGGCGACGACCTGTCCCATCAAATCCACTTCGATGCACGAGTTAATGGACACCATGTTGTCGTGCCGCCCGATTACCCACGGATCGTTCACATAGTCCACGGGATAAAGTTCCACGTTGGGGTTGTTGTCCACAAAATCGTAGATTTTACGAGTACCCATGATGAATGTGGATACCATTTTGCCATTATGGATGTTCTTCCGGGCATTGTTAATAACCCCGGCCTCCACCAGATCAACAACCCCGTCCGATAACATCTCCGTGTGGATGCCAAGATCCTTCTTGTCGCCCAAAGAGAGCAGCACAGCGTCCGGGATGGCTCCTATGCCCAGCTGGAGGCAGGATCCGTCTTGAATCAGGGACGCGCAATGCAGGCCGATATTCCGTTCCACATTGCCCATTCTGGCGGGTGGGATTTCCGGAAGGCGATAGGCACACGGCACGATGTGGTCTATTTCCGAAACATGGATCTTGTTCTGCGGACCGAACGTGAAGGGAGTCATTTCGTTCATCTCCGCGATGACCACCTTGGCCTTTGCTGCAGCAGTCTTTGCATAGTCGCAAGACACGCCAAAGCTGCAATAACCGTCCATATCCGGATTCGAGACGGTTATCACGGCAACATCCACAGGGAAAGCATCACCTAACATGGCTGGCACATCCTTGAAAAAACAGGGCATAAAATCGGCTTGGCGATCCATGATGGCCTGACGGGAATTGCTGCCCACAAAGTTGGTAATATGATGGAAATGCCCATAGCACTCCGGGGTGATATGCGGCCCGTCTCCCAATGTGAGCATGTGATAAATATGTACGTGGTGATAGTCTTCTTTATGTTCGGCCAAGGTTTTGGCTATGAGCTGAGGAACGCCCGCTGTTTCGGCAAACACCACATAGTCGTCGTCTTTGATGGCTTTGACCGCCTTTGTAGCGGTAGTGACGCGACTCCTGTATTCTTCCTTCCAACTCATAACGCTAATCGTTTTGGTGTCTATCCTTGATTTTCGCAATCGCCCTGGCCAGCGACTTCTTGTTTTCCAAATCGCCTTGGCGCGAAATCATGATGCGCTGCGCTTGTGGCGAACCGGCACCGTGCATGGACTCTGTCCGGTAACCGACAGCAGCAGTGCCAAGTGTCAGATTTTCAATCAGGCGAAGCACTCGCAGGCGTTCCTCCGTTGAGGTGTTGCGTGCCCCCTTGAAATATTTTTCCACATATTTCCCCACTTCAGGACTATGGAAATCCTGTTGCGACGGCATCGTCACCATCAGTCCGCCCGCAATGTCCTCCGCCAAACGAGCGATTTCATAAGGCATTCGGGTGACATTCTGCTTGCACACATTGGCTAAGAGCAGATTGATTTGATAGTTTCCGGCTGCCATCCTGCAGCCTTCCGACGAGCAGGCAATACCACAGGCATAGAGGGTTTCGTTCAGGTGGATCATCTCTATGAGTTTGTCTTTGATATGGCTCGCTTTAGGCACTCCGTTATAGTCGGCGGCCAAGGCGGCGGCGCCAATCAGGACATCTCCCACCCCAACCTTGCATCCACCGTACGACTGGCGGTGATATCCGGCGAAACGCTCCACCATCATGCCTGCAAAATCCCATTCTTTGCACATGAACACACGTTCGTTGGGCACAAACACGTTGTCAAAGACCACTAAGGCTTCATGGCCACCAAATTGGGAGTTGCCGAGATCCATGTCGGCATCCGTCTCCAATTTTCGGGTGTCGCAGGATTGGCGGCCGTAAATCATCACCACACCTTCGGCATCCGACGGGACGGCGAACGAGACGGCATAGTCCTTATCCCCTTCCTTCAAGGCCACAGTGGGCATAATAAGATGTTCATGCGAGTTCACCGCACCGGTTTGGTGGGCCTTGGCTCCACGCACCACAATGCCATCGGGAAGCACTTCGACGATATGGAGGTAGAGGTCTGGATCCGGCTGTTGGGAAGGAGACAGAGAACGGTCCCCCTTAGGGTCAGTCATGGCACCATCAACAGTCAAATCATTGTCTTGCACCCATTTCAGGTATTCTGTAAAACGCTTGTGATACACTGTGCCATATTTCCGATCAATCTCGTATGTAGTGGAAAAAATCGCGTTAAAAGCGTCCATCCCCACGCAGCGCTGGAAACATGCACCTGTTTTCTGTCCGCAAAGACGCTGCATCTTCACCTTCTTCACCAGATCTTCAGTGCTCTGGTGCAAATGGCAGAAACGGTTAACGGTTTTGCCTGTCAAGTTGGAGATGGCGGTCATAAGATCCCGATATTCCTCTTCTTCCGCAAGCGCGTAGGTCATGGCCACGGAGTTCATGGAGGGGCGGATCATTGGATGATCCACCGGGTTTTCAATTCTTTCTCCCATAAGATAAACCTTGAGGTTCATTTTACGAAGACTTTCAATGTACTGTTCCTTTGTCATCATATTTTTTTTGTTTGGTGAAAAAAAGATAATCCAAAAACGTAATGACAAAGCTCTCGCACAAGCCACCCCGACAGACATTGCTGTCTGACAGGTAATTGCGGATAAAAAGAAGGGAAACCGATGTAATAACCGAATTGTCCGAAAGTAGAATCAGATAATCCTTGATGTAATAATCATAAGATGATAAGAATGCTACTTGACACTGCCTTTTACGCGAAAGCATTGCCAAATCATTCTGAGGCAGGTCTCCTGGCTCGCTTATCGCATACGCC